>MDTB01098213.1_pt1 | contig 32918 bp, 38 predicted proteins | sample 811161 | NCBI WGS metagenome assembly MDTB01 (sample SAMN05326650, study PRJNA326480) | marine metagenome | isolation source: seawater | place: Mediterranean Sea | collected 2009 | reverse complement strand
TTTACTGACCGCATGTGGGCAATTCCCGTTGGCGACGGGTATTTTTTTTATTATCAAATTCTGGAACCTACTATAGGGATTCCCTTCGCTGCATATTGGACTCCTGTTTTGGATTTGTATATGCTTGGGTAGATATTTAAATATTATACTGAAGGTAGAGCAAAATAAATTCCACAGGATGTTGATTCAACTTCTAAAGTCGAATCCCTATCAGAGAAGATGCACAGTGCTTATGAGCTTAATGAAGATCCCAAGGAAGAAGTACCATTTTAGCAAATAGTTTTGGGATGGATATTTTGGGCTATTTTTTTAATTGTTGTTTACAATAAAATATTTGTTGAATAATCTAATAAAAAATATTTAATCAGAGAACATAATTAAATACAATAATATACATAATTTGTAGAAATAGATTTATTTTTAAGAGATAATCATAGATTAATGATTGGAAATATAGGTGAAAAACCTTGAATTGGTATCTATAGCGGTGCCTATATTAAAATAGCTTTTATGGAAAGTGGGGGGGTTATGTCAGTGTACAGTCATTCTTTAAGATGTTTGCAGGACAAATTTTGTGTCCCTCTCTCTTCCAATATAGGAGGGTGAGGTGTATGCAAAAACAACATAAAGTACTTCCACACAAATATTCAGCAGAACAATCTAGGCAAGATTTTGTTAAATCATTTAAATTCTATTTAGCAACTAAAATTGCTCCAGGGAATAAATTAACTTATGAATTAAATGCTAAGCCACGCTTTAACAAAGAACATGGAAGAGAACCATCTTGCAGACGAGATGTTGATGTGGTTATGAAAGAAGAGCCCTTTTATCAATTATGGGGCTTACTCCAAAGGTCTAGTCAAGAAATGATGTGGAAATCATGTCAAATACCTGTAAAAAGACAGTGGGACGAACTCAATCATAATGCAATCGTAGAAAATAATAATTCTGGTTCACTAGCCTTGGATCCAAATTTAAAAACACCATCCTATTTAAGTTCAGTCGATATTCATTGTCAGCCAGGGGGGTATGATTGGGAGCAAACAAAAGATGATGTCGCCGCCGGAGCCGTTTATGACCAGGGTGTATATATTTATGCGATGGGGAGATTAGGTGATCTCAATGATGATATGGGTATGTCTCAGGCTACATATATAAAAAATAAATTTTCAAATATTAAACCAAAAAAGATTTTAGATATTGGATGTACTGTAGGACATTCAACCCTTCCTTACAAAGTTTTATTTCCAGATGCAGAGGTTTATGGAATTGATGTTGCTGCACCAGTTTTAAGATATGCACACGCAAGGGCTGAGTCTTTAGATCAATCAATTCATTTTAGTCAGCAAAATGCAGAAAAAACAAATTTTGATGATGAATCTTTTGACCTCATTGTTTCACATATATTACTTCACGAAACCTCGTCAAAAGCAATTAAGAATATTATGACAGAATGCCATAGGCTTCTAAAAAAAGATGGATGGATGGTTCATTCTGAAACTCCTCCTTATGCAAATATGGACCCGTTTGAATCTTTTATTTTGGATTGGGATGCTAAACATAATAACGAGCCATTTTGGAGTCTTTCCCACGAGATAGATCCAAAAAATATTTCTAGGGAATGTAATTTTAAAGATGAAACTGTTTTTGAAACTATGATTCCAAGTGTTTTTGAGATTAATCAGTCTAAAAGAACAAATCTTTTTCAAGGTGGAGACTTTGGAGGTTCTGGTATGTGGTATATATTTGGAATGCAAAAATAATGACCTCAGAATCAAAATTTTTGCCTATTGAAGCCAAGGGAAAACGACCTCAATTTCTAGACTCACCAGGTCTTGATAAGGCTATGTCAATTATAACTGCACTTGTTGGAGAAGTATCGGTCTTGCATGATGAAATTGACACATTAAAAAGAATCTTAATTGAAAAAAAAATAATTGATAAGAACGAAGATAAATCCTTTTCACTTGATGAGAATGCAAAAAAGGAACGTGAGGAATGGCGGGACCTCTATATTGAAAATGTATTTAGAGTAATTGAGCAAGATGTTAAATCTATGCAAAGTAAGATTCATAAGAATAAATAATCTTATTTACCTTTGGGGAATTTATTAATGACAAAAGAACCAGTTATTTATGTTGATGGACATTATAAACCATTAAGTCAGGCAAATATTTCAATATTGGATCAAGGTTTTTTATTAGGTGATGCTGTTTTTGATGTTGTATCTGCGTGGAAGGGTAAAATATTTAAATTAGAGGAACATATTGAAAGATTTAGCGACTCACTTAAGGCAACCTGTCTTAACACTTCTTTGTCTGATAAAGATTGGTCAGATGCCATAAAAGAGACCCTAGTTAAAAATAATTATCAAGATGCAAGTATTCGATTTATTGCAACCCGCGGTGTTTCTAATGAGGTTATTGCTGATCCTAGGAATAATAAACCTACAGAAATTATATGGGCTGCTCCTTATGTATTTCTTGCAAATGAGAAAGATAGGAAACGTGGAATTAGATTAATGATTAGTCATTTGCGCGGTTTCTCCCCTGATACGCTAGACCCAAGATACAAATGTGTTGACCGTCTTCATTATCAATTAGCAAAAATTGAGGCATTAGATGCTGGGTATGATGATCTTATATGGCTTGATCAACATGGCCACGTTGCTGAGGGACCAGCTTCAAATATATTTGTTGTAAAAAATAATATAATTTATACACCAAGTGAGGGTGTATTAAGAGGGATTACTAGACAAACTTTTATTGAGCTAGCCGAGAGAGAAGGTTATGAAGTCCAACTTTGTAATATTTCTTCCTTTGATCTTTTTACTGCTGATGAAGTTTTTACAACAAGCACGGCAGGTGGTGCATTAGCAGTAAGAGAAGTTTCTGGAAGGAAAATCGCATCCCCAGTTCCTGGTTCAATTACAAACAAGCTCGATAAGCGATATTGGGAAATGAGAGATAAAGGAGAATATTGTACAGAAATAATTTACAAAAACTAATTAGTTATTTCTTTTCCCTAACAATTATGGGTAATTCTTAACTGATGATTTTCTTATCTCATTTGTTTTTTTTGAAGCATTCATTATTTTGTCTGAAGCATATTTCGTTAAGACAAATGGAAAGATTCCATGAATAATTAAGGCTAATGCAATTATCCATGCGTGAAAAAGATGATCAATATATGTTGTTTTATTTTCTGAAAGGTGAGCAAAGTCTAGTTTCATTATAAAACCTTGTGGTAGATTTAGTTAATGATTGATTTAGATGACCCATTAAAAGAACTTAAATCTAATTTGTCAAAAAATATTGGTAATTTTTATTGTAATAAATAAAATAAATATAAAATTATTCTAATAATAATAACTATCGTAGGATAAAATTTTATCTAAGGGGGCTTAAAATGACATTTGCAGTTAATGATGGACATAATATTTGGTATGAAATCAATGGTTCTGGAACTCCTGTTGTATTAATTGGGGGCTTTGCTCTTTTACACGACCAATTTGAATTTTCCCTTCCATTTCTTCATAAGTCTGGTTATTCAACAATTAATTGGAATTACAGGGGTTCAGGGAAGTCTGATTGGACTCTTGTAAGGCCCTACTCATTAGAGGATTGGGTTGAGGACTTAAGGTCTGTTTTGGATCATGCAAATTTCGATAAGGTAAATATTTGGGCAACATCAACAAGCTCAGTTGTAGGCATCAGATTCGCCGCTAAGTATCCAGAGAGAGTTAATAAGTTGATAACATACCCATGGCTGAAAGCAGACCAATATTGGAAGAAATTATTTGATTCCGCATATGGGATTTGTGAGATGTTCGGGATAAGGGCAATGTCAAGAATTTTTGCTGGTTCGGTAATGCCACTATCCATGCAGTATACTAAAGAACAAATAGAATATGAGAAGTGGTCAGGTGAGAAATACGAAAATAATTTAAATATGACTACTCTTAGGTCAACGCTTGATGCTTTATCAAATGTAGATTTATCGGGAGATGTTTCTAATTTAAAAACTCCTACATATTTATTGCTGGGTAATGATAGCGCTCTTAATCAAATGAAAATAAAGGAAGCTGCACATTTTGATCATTTAACTAAAGAGTTTATGAAACTAAATAACAAAGCAATTATAAGGCAAGTCGAGGGGGCAGGGAGTACTTATTGTATGATATCTAAACCTGAAGAAACTGTCTTAGAAGTTACTAAATGTATAGAAGAGTAGTATGAATATCTTTAATAATTTTATTAGATTTTCTTTTATCTTAACCTTAATGATTTCACCTCAATGTTTAGCTAAGCAAAAAGTTTTAACTTTAGGTGCTGGATCTAATCCTCAATTACAATCAGATAAATTATATAAAAGTTTTTCTTCAAATCTTACAGCCTCTGAAAGTACTTTTAATGTTAGATTGATGACAAATCAGGAGGGTGGCTCAGATGAGCAGAACTTCTATCAAGTAAGACGTGGTCGAATGCAAATGGGAGGCGTGAGCTACGGTGCAATTTCAACAGTTATTCCAGAGCTTGCAGTAATTAATCTTCCATTTTTATTTGATAGCTATAAAGAAATTGATTTTATATTAGATAATGGTTTAGAAAATAAGCTTAATAGTAAATTTCTTTCAAAAGGTTTAGTGGGTCTTCGTCATATACCCGCCAGTTGGCATATTCTCTATGGAAAGAAACCTCATATTATGCCAGTCGACTTTAAAAATATTAGGGTTAGATCGAGAATTGAACGCAGTTCTCACCTTTTTTTAAAGTCATTAGAAGCAGATGTTATTCACGTATCTGGTACAGAAGTAGTAACTTCATTACAGACAGGACTTATTGAAGCTGGGGAAACTAATTCTTTTGTTTATTTTCTAACAGGTTTTCATTCTGAGGCACCATACCTAACTTTTTCAAAGCACGTTCCATCTGTAACTACAATAATAGCAAACAAAAGATGGTGGGATAGCTTAGACTTAGAGCATCAAAATATGATTGATAAATCTTTGGCTCCAGCACAAGTATGGAGAGATTCACTAAGAAGTGACGAAGAAAAATTAACTAAATTCTATGAAAAAGAAGGTAAGGTAAAAGTTCAGTACTTATCTGATAAACAAAGGAATCATTGGAGAAATATATCAATGCCTAGCAGAGTTGAACTTCTTAAAGAACTAGGAAGTGATGCTAGGCAATTATATAATTTTATTTTAGAACTCAAAGAAAAATTTCCTTAATAAGATACCTACTTTTACCTCAAGTATGTTAATTTATAATTCTATAAACAAGATCCCAATGATTCTCCAGTTTTGTAAAATAATCTTTTGTCAGAATTACCCAAGGGTCAGTATTTCCATGAACTTTCTTCCATGCTTCACCCAATTCTGGAACAAGGCTTTTTAATGAATCTGAGTCCTTCCAAAAATGTATAACCTGATAATTGTACGTACCTCTGAGGACAGAATCAAAATTAATCTGAACATCAGTTTGTACTCCATTTAAATGAATCCCTCCATGTGGAAGAAAAGTTTTATCCGGTGGACCTAGAGGAAGGAGCGGGCCAAAGTCTGTTTCACTTGCATCCGCTCCTTTGGGTGGAGAATTAACAAGCATAAAAGCACCCTCAAATCCGTCGTATTGTTCAAAAACTGGCAGTATTGTGTTGGTCCAAAAATCTTCGAACCATTCTTTATGTTCTTCTTTAACAAGCATTCTTTCAAAAACTACATATTCTGATTTAATAACTGGAAATGGAATTCTATCTTTAGCATTTAGATTAAATGATATAATAGAAAATACAAATACGTTTAAGAGAATAAAGATTTTTTTCATAATTAATTTCCTTTTTTGAATAGTCAATTTTTATTTTTGTTTTAAAATAATTTAATGGAGGAATTAAAGAAAATACTTTAACTTATTTATTGATTCTTTCTAAATTCTTTTATGTCATAAAGAACTTCCTTAACAATTTTTTCTTTTTTAATTGATTTCCAAAGCTTTTTTATCTTTTTTCTTTTTCCCAATAAACTTTCTAAACCTAGCATCTGCTCAACTCGTTCGAGAAAAGTAAGAGCAGAAAATGCATAGCAATCAGCAAGACTGAATGTTTTTCCTACAGAAAAAGTTTGAGGAGTCATATATTGTTCGATTGCATCTAAACCACCATTAAGTTTATCGAGAGTATCACTGATAACTTTTTTTCTATCCGAGCTAGGATTAATAGCTTGAACAAATAACCGAATTAGCATTGTCACAATATAATTTTCCCACATAGCACTTATGAGTCTTACTTCAGTTGCGGAATTAATACTTTTTGGGATCAATCTTGTTTTAGGATACTTGTTATCTAAATATTCTAGTATTACACCTGATTCAAAAATAATTTTATTCCCATCCTTTATAGTCGGTATTTTACCTAAAGGATTAATTTTTAAAAACTCTTTTGATTTTAACCCCCCTTCTGGCATGAGAAGTTCGTAATTTATTTTCTTTCTTTTACAACCCAGAACGAGTCTATTCACATATGGAGATGATATTGCTCCATAAATGGTAATTGTTTTGCTCATTGTATTTTCCTTTTAAGGTTTTCTTGATAAGGTATTGTAACTAATATCATTATAAATATACAAAATACTATAAAACAACAGATAAAATTACTATAATTCATTTTATATGATCTAGGAGGGTAGGTTATGGCAAGACCCCATATTGAATTTATTCAGTCTCAGGTAATTCCTTTTAAGAAGGATTTATATATAGGTATAAGAGATAATATTGAAAGTCGTATACTAAGTATTGATAATGAGGACGGGAGCTCATCCTGTATCCTTAAGTACCCCTCAGGGTGGCTTCAGAATCAACCTCAAGCATTGTTAGTTGACGAGGAATTTTTTGTATTAGAAGGGTCATTAGAAATAAATGGACAAATTTATGCTAAACACTCTTACGCTCACTTCCCAAGAGGATATGCTAAAAGGTCTCACTCCAGTAAAAATGGTGCAGTAGTTTTAACATTTTTTTCAGGTAAATTAGCAATTGAGGAGACAGATATTAACTTAAGTGAATACGATGATAATAGGATGATTAAATTTATTGATACACAGAAAATGGAGGGTGAAACTGGGCCAAGAAAACATATGAATTCAGGCGATTGGGACCCTAGTGGGACTATTCATAAGAAATTATATCAAGACCCTTATTCTGGAGAGTTGACTTGGTTAGTAGGTTTAATGCCTGGGTGGTGGAGTGCAAAGGCTGAGATTCACCCTGTTGTCGAAGAGGAGTTTGCAATTCTTGGAGATATATGTTTTCCCATTGGTGTAATGAGGGACGGAGGATATTTTTGGAGGCCACCTGGTATTGAACATGGTCCATTTGCTACCTGGGGAGGAACGCTTCATATTTGTAGGTGCAAAGGCGGTGCATATTCAACAGATTGGCAAGAATCCGAAGGGCCTAATTGGAATCCTAAATATGATCCCATCCTACCAAGCGAATATAGAGAGTATTTAAATAAATCTGGAGATAATTATGATAAAGAACCAGGATATTAAATTAAATGTCTAAGAAGAACTTTCTAGATAATAATAACTTAGATACAGTTATGAAGGTTTTGCTATCTCTGGCTAGAGAAACCTATATTTTAAAAGACAGACTCTCTCTGATTGAAAAGATAATGGATAAAAAAGGAGTGGTGAGTAAAAGTGATCTATCTGATTACATTTATTCTAGTTCCGAAAGAAACCAGGCTAAAAAGCAGAGTGATGAATTTGTTCAAAATATTATGATGCCTATAATTTCTGACTATTCTGATTTGTCTGATAAAGATGATGACAGAAGTTAATAATCTTTCTCTGAATGAAAAAAATATAAATTCCAAGCGCACTTGGCCTTCAATTCGATATGCATGGTTTGTTGTTCTAGTTCTCACTTTAGCTAACACTGTCTCATTTATTGATAGACAAATCCTTTCTCTTTTAGTTGAACCTATTAGAGCCGATCTAGATATTAATGATACACAAATAAGCTTGTTACAAGGCTTTGCCTTTGTTGTTTTTTATGTAGCCATGGGCCTGCCAATAGCAAGACTCGCTGATAGTAAGAACAGAAAATATATAATTATAATAGGTGTTGCATTATGGAGTTTAATGACAGCTATTTGTGGTTTAGCTAAGACATTTATACATCTTTTTATTGCTAGGATGGGTGTTGGTGTTGGTGAGGCAAGTTTATCGCCCTCTGCTCATTCAATGCTAAGTGATTATTTCCCTCCAGAAAAACTTTCCTTTCCACTTGGGGTTTATGCTGCTGGAATTACTAGTGGTATGGGAATTGCACTTGTAGCAGGAGCAGCAGTAATAGACCTTATTAATAGTTTTGGGACATTAAACCTTCCATTTTTTGGATTATTGAAACCATGGCAGACAACTTTTATAATTGTTGGTGCCCTTGGCTCTTTAGTTATTTTACTAATGTGTTTTGTTAAAGAGCCAAAAAGAATAGGCATGCTAGGTGTTGTTAATGATAAAGATAAGGCTTCGGTTGTTCCTCTTAGTCAGGTCATTGAATACTTTAAACTAAACTGGAAATCTTATTCTACAATATATTTAGGGTTTACAATGACTGCTGCATCTGCATATGGTCTAGCTTCCTGGACTCCTACTTTCTATATTCGAACTTTTGGGATGACTGCAAGCGAGGCAGGTTATCTTATCGGAACTTCGATTGTAATAGGAGGATTAATTGGATCAATATTTGGTGGATGGTTAGCAGATTTCTTGGCAAGAAAAGGAGTCGAGAATTCAAAAGTTAAAGTTATGTGGTTTAGTAGCATTCTTTTAATTCCGCCCGGTCTCATTACTCCTCTTCTTCCTACACCAACTTTTGCAGCGATTGGCCTAGGTTTAAGTTTCTTTGCTGGCTCAATGGGAGCTGGTCCTGCAGCTTCAGCGGCCCAAGAAATGACACCAAATCAGATGAGAGCACAAGCATCGGCCTTTTATTTATTTTTAACAAATCTAATTGGTTTAGGATTAGGACCAACTGTTGTAGCTCTTTTTACAGATTATATTTTTTCTGATATTTATTTAATTCGTTACTCATTAATATGTATGGTTCTTACATTTAATCCTCTAGCAATAATTTTAATAAGAGCCAGCTTTAAACATTATAATCAGACTATCAAAAGATTGCATAATAAAATTTAAACTAAAAGAGGAAGGTCTAATGGAAGTAAATTTCACACAAGAAGAGCAAGCAAAAATGGATTTTGTTGATAGCCTAATGGCCTTCAACTCTATCAGCATAGGTCCCAAAATAAAGTCAGATTATACTAGTTATGTAAAGAACCATAAGTTGAATATAAAAACAATTAAAGAAGCCGGAAAGGTTATGGATAAATCGCTTACTTATGATTTTGCTTCTTTTTTTGAACGACATAATCACTCCATGATATTTAATTTAAGTATAAACATTCTAAATCAAAGAAAAAATGAAGTTACTGATTGGTTAAATAATTATAATAAAAAGGATGCAGTTGGTTCTCTTGAGTTAAACCCAGATCTTAAAGTTCCTGATTACTATAAAAATGTTGAGATTCATACACAGCCTGGAAGCTATCATGGAAATCCATTTGCAGGTATATTATATCATTGGATGATAAGTCCCTTTTTAGTGCATCGTGATGATGATGATGGTATGGGATATGCTCTTGCAGGTGCAGTTCCGAAAAAGAAATATAGCAAAGTATTGGATATGGGTTGTGGTATTGGGAAAAGTACATTTCCTTATTGTGATATTTTTCCTGAGGCTGAAGTACATGGCATTGATTACTCCGAACCAATGTTGAAATATGCCCATCAATTAGCAGAAAAAAGAAATAAAGAAGTAAAATTTTCTCAAAGACTTGCTGAAGATACAGGTTATCAACCTGAGACATTTGATTTAGTTGTTGCTCTTTGGCTTTTTCATGAAATACCAACTAAAATTGCAGATCAAGTTATATCCGAGTCATATAGAATTCTCAAACCCGGTGGGGTCTTTGCTTTGATGGAAGGACCTTCATATGCTGATTTGAAAGAAAATTATAGTCCTTTATCTGCTTTTATGCTTGATGCTTCTGGTAAAAGAATGAGTGATCCTTATCTACCAGGATTCTTCTCCAGAGACAGAGTGGAAATGATAAAATTAGGTGGTTTTGAAAAAGCATATGATAAAAACGTACACAGACAGCTTGCAGCAGATTCTGGTGGCGATAAGAATTTATTCGGTCCGTATCCTTGGTGTGTTTCAATAGGAGAAAAGGTTTAATTAACAATTAGTAAATTGGGAAACAATTTTAGAAAATTCTTCCCCATAAATATCAAGGAAACCATGTTGCCAGTCTAGTCGCTCCAGGTAGTTGTTGTTATTTAGAAACTTAGATAATCTTCTTGTTGGGATGGTAATCTCGTTGTTTATATTTAAAACAAGAAGCTTAGGTTTGAAGTCGTTTAATTTATCTTTATAGCTGTAGGAAAAGGCTGCTCTTGGTCCCCACGGTTTTCTTTTTCCTGCTCGTATATGGTCTGGGAAAACCTTCATTCTTTGATTATTTTTTGGAAAACTTTTAACTTGCTCCCACAATTTAATTAAATGTGAACCATCACCCTTCGGTTCAATTACCTTTCCAAGTTTTTCATTCATTAATTTTATTTCTTCTGATGTATAGTCAGGTGCCGATATAAGAATGACATTTTTTATTTGCTCAGGTTTTATCAGTCCCATCTGAAAGGCTATTTTTGAACCTGTTCCGTATCCAATAATATCTATTTCATCAAAATTAAGGTTGTCTATTAACGTAAACATTGCGTTTGCATAATCATCAATTCTTGGAGGTTTGGGTGGGCTATCCGACATTCCATAACCAGGAGTATCTGGTGCTATTGCTGTACGTTTTTTTGAAACATCTTTTAGGAAATTTTCATAGATTATTCCTGAAAGAGGACTAAGATGAATACACAGAATGGGTCTAAATTGATTAACTATACCTTCTGATATACGAAGATGCATTTGTCCATACATCCCATTTATATATTTTCTATAAACTTTGTTATTAGGATCGATCATTTTTTTATTTCAAGTTTCTAGATTAGGATTCTTTATACGGATGATTATCATTTATAAAGTCTATTAATTCTCCTTCGTACTCAATGAGAATTTTATCAAAAGAAATATTTTCTGCATATATTTCTGATAAAATATCATTTGCACGCCATTGGGGAGGGATAATAATTATTTCTACTGGATTTGATTTTAGATAATCTCTATATAGAATTTCTTGTCCCATGCCTGGAACATACATGCCGACTTTGTCTTTATCGCTATCAACTACCAAAGGAAACTTTTTGTTATCAAGTTTATAGTGATTAATGAATGAAGCCGATTTCCCTACACCTCCCCATATTGCTAATTTAAGTCCTTTTTTTATTAATTTATCTAGTTGTTTATTTATTTTATTTTTACCTTTTTCTGTAGAATTAAAAAATGAAACTGATTCATTTATATTTAGTTCTTGATTATCGATATTTCCCCATTTTATTAGTCCATAAATAACTTCCCTATTATACCCGTGTCCAATTTTACAGGAATGAGGGTTTGACTTGCTTACCATCTTTGAAAAAGAATTTGTTGTAAAGTGTGAGTTGTGCTCATAGTAGAAATCTACTGTTCTCTTGTAATTTATTGCATTATCAATGCAAGGTACTTCAAGGTAGGCAATACAGTTAATCTTTGTCAAAGAGGTAGAGTGAGAGATAGACTGCAAGAATGATAAGGGATTTGACATATGCTCAAGGACATGTCTTGAAATAATAAGATTAGGAAGAAGTCTTGGGATTTGTTCAAGTGGATGAAATAGTTTTTTGTATAATTTTAATTTATTATTATTACTAGTTGCCCCATGGGGATCAAATCCATAAAAATTACCCTTTTTAATTCTTTGTTGTAAAGATGAAAGAAAACTTCCATCACCATATCCAATTTCAACTATATTTGGGTTTTCAGGTAATTTAGAAATTATTTCATTAATAATTTTTTTTATAAATTCTGACCAATTTTTACCCTGGTTAAACATTAAGTTTGGTTTTTTTGAGTAAGGTACTTCTTTATAGTCAAAAGAAGTATTATGAATATGGCCACAATCATTACATCTAACAAAGTCTAAAGGTAGACTTTTCATTGAACTTGCTTGATGAGCATCTTTTGGCCAGCCAATAGTTGATAATGGTTGCTTATCGGAAAATATTTTTGTTGCTATACTATAACCACATGCAGGGCAGATCGCATTTACTGAATAATTAAGTGTGTTTTTCATTTATTTTCCGAAGTATTTATATATTCTTCCCATTTTAAAATCAGTTTCTCTTCAAGATCTTTTACAAACGTTTTAGCATTACAGAATGGAGATGATGTAAGAATACTTCTTAGTGTTCTATGAAGCATTTGAAGTTCTTCCGTTTGAGATGAAAGGTATATTGATTTCTCGACATATTCATTAATATTTTGACAAATAAATTTGTCAAGACCTGTGGAATATAAAATAGAAGCACCTACACGAGAAACCCATCTATCTCCTTCAATTACTATTGTAGGAACACCCATCCAGAGAGCTTCAGCTGTTGTCATGCCTCCATTAAAAGGGAAAGTATCTAGTGCAATATCAATGTGCTCGTAGGTTTTAAGATGGTCTTCTCTGGATGTTCTCCCATAAAGAATAATTTTTTCAGTACTTATCCCATTCTTTATCAATAAGCTCTGTAAACTATCTTTAATATCAATATTTGATAGTTCGGGTGATTTAATTAGTAGATATGAATTTTCTACTCTATTTAATATTTCTGACCAAGCTCTAATTAAATTCTCGTTAATTTTTTGCACATTATTTAGACAGCCAAAGATAATACTATTATTATTTTTCTTTATTTCTTTTTTAATTGGTATTTTTATATCTGGAGGTTCAAAGCATAAATAAGAATAATTTAATCTTAATGGTTTTTCAGTATACAGATATTCATATTTTTCAGGAAGAACATACTTATCAGAAATAATATAATCAATTTCATTAAGCCCAGTAGTTGCGTAATACCCTAACCATGTTGCTTGAACAGGTGCGGGCTTATACCTAAAAATGTCGAGATTATTTCCGTCTGTGTGTCCAGCTAGATCAATTAGTATATCAATATTATCATTTTTGATTTGATTTATGATATCTCTTTTAGGCTTATTAAAAATTGATCGCAATTTATGGCAATTTGATTCTAATTCTTTGGTTAGGTTATCATATATTGTATGGTTGTAATAAAGTAAAATATTAAATCTTTCTTTATCAGTATTTTGAAGTAAATGTTTGAAAAAATACCCTATTGTATGCTCTCTAAAATCAGGAGATATATATCCAACATTTATCTTATTTTTAATATTATTTTTCTTTACTTCTGGATTAATTTGAATCTCTTCTTTATTTTTAGTATTCCAATAGTTAGAAGTATAGTTATAGATTTCATCTAAGGATGCGTCTGGTGAATAATTTATAAGGTTTATTATATTTTTATTGACTGTCTCAGGGCTAATCCCGAATTCGAGTGCCTTTTTATAAACTTTAAAAGATTCTTCAGGAAGGCATAATTGCCTAAGTGTATTTCCTTTATTTACTAGTGCAGTATGATGAACATGATTTATATCTAATGTTTTTTCAAAGTATTCTAAAGCCTCGTAATAATTACCCATATCATAATTCACAAGACCAATATTTGCATAGATTTCTTCTATAAATTCTGTTTTATTATCTTTATCGTCAATTATATTTTTTAGGATTTTTAGAGATTTATAAAGGTCACCATTAGCTCTATAAGATAAGGCTAAACTGTTGTTTATGGACAAATCCTTAGGATTATTTTTTTTTGCTTTGAGGGCAAATTCCAATGCCTCACTAACTTGATTTGATTGCAAATATAATATTGATAATAGATGCAGCATTCTAGAATTATCTGGATCTATTCTAAGTGCTTCATGGCATAAAATTTTAGATTTTGAAAAATCACCAGAATGAAACAACTCTGAGGCATCACTTATAAGACTTTTTAATTTTTTATTTTTCATTATATTCAATTAATTTTACTTTATATATTTTTTATATCTTTCTATATGATAATCATCAGAATTAGCAGTTGATAAATAACTTTCTTTAGTATTCATTACATTTAACCAGTTAAGTAAGTTCTTGCATTTTTTTGGGATTTTGATATCCCAATAGTACTCATAACTAGGGAATCTCTCAAAGAAGGGTATAAACTGAATGTCTACTAAGCTTATTTCCTTACCCATAAAGAATGGGCCAGATTCATAATATTTAAATGCTTGTTCTTCAATAAATATTAATTTTTCACTTAAATTTTTCTTGTTTTCATTCTGTTTTTCTTCATTTTGGTTATTTACTAAGCTATGAATAGAGGGAAGCAAGTAACTATCGCAATAATCTATCCAAATTCTTGCTGATGATCTTAAATAAAGATCTTTTGGCATTAATGGGGGGTTGGGATATGCTTCCTCTATAAATTCATTAATTATTCGTGACTCATAAATTACTTTATCGTTAATTTTGAGTAATGGTACTTTTCCCAAAGGCGAGATTTTTTTCCACCACTCAGGTTTATTTTGTAGGTCTATTTCAGTAAGTTTATATAAGATTTTTTTTTCATTTAATATTATTCTTGTTCTTTGTGCAAAGGGACAGGCCTCATAGCTAAATAATTCTATTTTATCCATTTTGATCCTTATCCTAATAAATATATTTGAGTTTAAAATTAAGTTAGTATACAAGTGTTTATATTAGAGTTAAATACTAACATAAAATCTAAGGGTTTCTAGGTAGATTAATGGAAAAAATATTAATGATAATGCTTGGTATTTCCCTATTTTCTGTACTATTAGTTTTATTTCTTGGACTTGTAGTTTTTGTCAGAGGAGGAGAGGTGAATAGTAAGTACGGTAATAAGCTGATGCAGCTAAGAGTTATTACACAGACAGTATCAATATCTATTATAATTGTTTTAGTTGCTATAAGAGTGGCTGGGGACTAAATATTGATCTATTCTGCACTCATCCTATGCGGTAAAAAATCATATTTTTTTGAATCAACGAAATTATTTAATTCAATAAGTGCTGAACTAAATAGTTTTTTGATTTTGTGAAAGTTTGATTTCTTCTGAATATTAATCTCGTCAAGATATATTTCTCTGTTGATTTCAATTTGAATTGCGTGAACCCCATTTAGAGGTCTGCCATAATTTTGCGTTATAAAACCCCCAGCATAGGGGTTATTAAATGAAACATTAAATCCCTTATTATTAAGTATATTATTTATTTTATTTAATAATAAATCAGAGCAAGATACACCATTCATATTTCCCAAAGTAATATCAATCTTTTGATTTTTATAATTGAGTGGTAAACCAGCAGAGGGCATTGAGTGACAGTCCAAAAGAATACAAAACCCATACTTGTTAATTATTTCGTTAATTAATTTCCTTAGATTATAATGGTAAGGATGATAAATTCTATTAATCCTATTAATTATCTCATCAAAATCTAAACTTTCCTTGTAAATTATCTTCTGATTTCCTGCATATTTTGCAATTGTTCCAAGTCCTGATAAAACTCTGTGAGATTTAGTATTTATATATGCAGGTAGTTTAGTTTTAAACATTAAGGGGTCTAACTAAAAAGGCTCTCTATTAACATCTACATAAGTTCTTGGGTATATTGCCTTAATAAGATGTGAGCCAATATTTACAGAGGAATCAAAAATTTGGTCTATGTAGCTATCTTCCGATGATCTTAGATCCATTATTGAAAGGTCGGTCATATTTATGAAGTTTTCTGGATAAAAATTCCCGGAATGTGGAGAAGAAATCAATATGGGTGACTGCAGTTCTTCTGGGCTATTAATATAAAATGGTTTAATGAAGTTTTGGATTTCTTGCAATTGACTAGTCCTAAAACATGGCTATAGTAAAATAAATTTTTTATAGAATAATCTAATTATTATAATATTTATAGAATATAATTATTTTTTTCAATATTTATAATGGACGCGTAGCTCAGTGGGAGAGCACTACGTTGACATCGTAGGGGTCGCTGGTTCAATCCCAGCCGCGTCCACCAAGATTTGACTAAATATCTAAATCACTTACAAATTTTGCGTTATTCTGAATGTATTTAAATCGCGACTCAGCTTTTTTACCCATTAACTGCTCAACTAGATTATGGGCTTCTAAGGTTTCTTTTTGTTTTTTCTCGTTAAGTGATACCTGAACTAACGTTCTCTTTTCTGGATCCATTGTTGTCTCTTTAAGCTGAGATGGAGGCATTTCCCCAAGACCTTTAAACCTGCTAATTTCAATTTTTGATTTATTATCTAATTCTTTAGATATGATTTTATCTTTATCCAATTCACTCATTGCATAAAACTTTTTTCCTTTTTGTGAAATTCTATAAAGTGGTGGCATTGCTAAAAAAATATGTCCTTCTGTAATTAATTGTTTTAGCTCTTTATAAAAAAAAGTTATAAGTAATGAAGCAATATGAGCACCGTCAATATCAGCATCAGTCATTATTATAATTTTTTCATATCTTAATCTTGATATGTCAAAATTATTTTTTCTTCCGCAACCGAGCGCTTCAAAGAGGTCTTGAATTTCCTGATTACTGTTTATTTTATCATTTGATGCAGACGCTACGTTAAGTATTTTTCCTCTAAGAGGAAGTATAGCTTGTGTCTTTCTATTTCTTGCTTGCTTGGCTGACCCACCAGCAGAGTCACCTTCAACTAAAAAAATTTCTGTACCCTCTGATGAATTTTTTGAGCAGTCGGATAGTTTTCCAGGTAATCGTATTCTTTTAGTAAGACTTTTTCTTAGTAAAGTTTTATCTTCTTTACGTCGTTTTCTTAGTTCAGATCTTTCAAGAGCCATATTTAATATTTCATCAGCTGCTTTTTTATCTGCACTTAGCCAATGTTCAAAGTTATCTTTAATAATACTTTCTACAAGCTTGATTGCTGATTGGGAACTCAGTTTTTCTTTCGTTTGTCCCTGGAATTGTGGCTCCTCAATAAAAATAGAGAGTATTATATTGGCTCCCCCAAGGAGATCATCTGGATTAATATTATTAATTTTCTTAAAACCAGCTAACTCTCCATATGATTTTAAAGCTTTTAAAAGGCTTGCCCTAAGGGAACTTTCATGGGTTCCTCCTTGAGCCGTTGGTATTGTATTACAGTAAGACATTACTAGGCCTTCTTCATCCTCAGGCCAACAAATTGCCCAATCTACTCTACCAACACCTTTCGGATTTTCTTTACTTCCTGAAAATATTTTCCCTGTGATGAGATGTCGATTTTTGGTAATAGATATAATGTAATCTTGAATTCCCTTTGGGAAATGAAGATCTTCTTTAATAGGAGTTCTATCTGGTTTTATAATTAATTTTGGATCACATGACCACTTGATTTTTATACCCTCAAATAGGTAGGCTTTGGATTTTATTAATTCATACAACTCAGAAGGAATAAATGAACATCCTTTTCCAAATATTTTTTCATCGGGAGAGAAAGAGATTTTAGTTCCTTTTTGACCCCTTTTACCCTTTATCTTTTCTAATTTTGTTCTCACCTTCCCTCTTGAAAAGCTTTGTCTCCATGTAGATTTATCCCTTGATACTTCAACTTCTAATTTTACTGAAAGTGCATTTACTACTGAGACACCAACACCATGAAGGCCTCCAGAAGTTTTATAAACCCTATCTGAAAACTTTCCGCCGGAGTGCAAAGTTGTCATAATAACTTCCAGGGCAGATTTTTTAGGAAACTTAGGGTGCGGATCAATAGGTATTCCTCTTCCATTATCCTGTATAATAAGACGATTACTTTCTGCAAGGTGGATACTTAAAATACTTGCATGGCCAGCAACCGCCTCATCCATTGAATTATCAATTACTTCTGCTGCAAGATGATGCAAAGCTTTTTGATCTGTTCCCCCAATGTACATTCCAGGTCTTTTTCTTACTGGTTCTAGACCTTCAAGAATCTCAATATCTTTTGCAGTATATTTCTTTTTACTTGATCTTATAGATGAATTCTTCATATCATTATTATATACTAATTTTATTATTTCAAAACATGATAATAATAATATACCTAAATATAAGGGTAGTGAATGGTAGATTTTAATAATTCAGAGCCTAATGGTGAGTTATCAATTAGGACAATAGCTATGCCAGCAGATACTAATCCTGAAGGGCATATTTTTGGCGGTTGGGTTCTAAGTCAGATGGATATGGCAGGTGCTATTCATGCTAGAAGTTCTATTGGTTCTAGAGTTGTGACAGTAGCTGTAGATGCAATGAAATTTCATAAACCTATTCAAATAGGAGATGAGGTTTCATGTTATACTGAAATAAAAAGATATGGTAGAACATCTATAACATTAAATGTTGAAACATGGGTTAGAAGAGGGAGGTTAGGAAATCAACTTATGGTAACGGCGGGCCAATTTACTTATGTCGCTATGAATAACTCAGGAGAGCCTCAAGAAATAAAGTCAAATTGATTATAATTAATTGAATTTAAAAGGGCTTTTTTTATTTAATAAGTCAATCTCATTATTCAATATTTTTTTTTCTTCTATTAAAAACTTTTCGATAGCCTCTCTAAATTGTAGATTTTCTACCCAATGAGATGAATAAGTTCTTACAGGTAAGTATCCTCTCTGTATTTTGTGTGCTCCTTGAGCACCTGCTTCAACTTTGAGCAAATTATGTTTAATTGCAAAATCAATTGCTCTATAGTAACAAACTTCAAAATGTATCATTTTTTCATTTGTAATAGTTCCCCAATTTCTTCCAAATAGAGTTTTTGCTCCTAAGAAATTTAAGGCCCCACATACAATTTCGCTATCTCTTTCACCTATTATTAATACCATTTTTTCAGGAATCTTATTAGAAAGTATTTCAAAGAATGAACGGTTTAGATATGCCTTACCCCATTTTTTATCTATAGTATTTAAATAAAACTTATAAAAGGCATCCCAATGTGCTTGTTTTATATCCTCTCCTGTTAAAGTTATGTATTTAATATCTAATGAATTTGCTACAATTCGCTCTTTTTTTATATTTTTTCTTTTTTTAGATGAAAGTTCACTCAGGAATTCAGGAAAGTCTTTATAATTATTATTTTTCCAATGAAATTGGTAACCAGACCTTGTAAGAAGTCCTAATTCTTCCATGGATTTAATTTCTTCCTCCTCAGGAAAGGTAATATGTAAAGAGGAGAGGCCTAAATCATGGACTAGATTTTTTAATGTATTAATTAATTTTTTTCTAATTTTAATTGAGTTTGATTTATTTTTTTTTTCCCTAAGCAATAATCTCGAGCTTGTAACTGGAGTGAAAGGTATTCCAGAAAAAAGTTTTGGGTAATAATTTCCTCCAGCGTTTTCATATGCTTGAGCCCAATTCCAGTCAAAAACATATTCTCCGTATGAATGAGACTTTACATAGACTGGGACACAAGCCTGAATTTCTCCATATTTATCTTTTACTAATAAATGTAATGGTTTTATTCCTGTTTCTTGTGAGACAGACCCGGACTCTTCTAAAGAGCTTAAGAATTCATGACTTAAAAACGGATTTAAATCATTATTTTCTGACCTTGCACAATTATTCCAGTCTGATGCATGAATCTTACTAATTGATTCAATTACGAAAACATTTTCTGAAATTTTATTTATTTTTTTCTTATTCATTAATCATTCATATTATTTAACTTCGATTATTCCCTCTATTTCTATAGGTGCATTTAACGGTAAGGATGGACAGCCAATAGCAACCCTTGAATGTTTTCCAATTTCTGGACCAAAGACTTTAATAATGAAGTCTGATGCTTCGTTCATTATAATGTGATGCTCGGTGAAACTTGGATCACAGGCTACATATCCAGAAATTTTAACAAACTGTTTTATATCATCTAGTTTACCATTCAAAGTAACCTGGAGAAGCGAGATCATATTAATGATACATGCCTGGGCTGACAACAATGCATCATCAAGTGATACATTTTGTCCAACTTTTCCAGGATTTATAATTTTATTATTCTTAAAAGGTAATTGGCCTGAAATAAATAATAATGAACCTGACCTTTTTATGGGTATATAGGATGCTATTGGTGATTTAATATCGGGAAGTCTTATTGATAGTCGTTCTAATCTGGTCATAATTTTGTCAGGCATTTTTATTCCTATTATATTATATAATCAAGACCCACAGGTCTGGCATTTAATTTTTATTCCAGTCCTTTGAAGTGTAAAGTTCCCGCATACTTTACATGCATCACCTTCATATTGTATTTCATCTTTGGAATTTTCAAAATTACTATCTTTAATGACAGTCTTATCAACTTGTTGATCTTCAATTATGTTTTTAGAACCAGGGTTTATGTAAGAAATATTAGAAGCCCTGATAAACCCTCTTGATACCTTACTTTCATCAATCTCTGGATCCCTTTTATCTCTTATCTTACCTGAACCAAGTGAGTCTGGAAGTGTATCCCAACTATCTACGTGTCCTAATTCATATCTACCAAGGTAAGAAACCGCAAGTTCTCTAAAAATATAATCTAAGATTGAAGTTGCCATTCTTATTGAGCTATTTCCCTCTACTTTTCCTGCAGGTTCAAATCTCGTAAATGTAAATGCATCAACATACTCTTCTAATGGAACGCCATATTGGAGACCAATTGAAACTGCTATTGCAAAATTATTCATTAGGCTTCTAAATGCAGCTCCCTCTTTATGCATATCAACAAAAATCTCTCCCAAAGAGCCATCATCATACTCACCAGTTCTAATATATACCTTGTGTCCTCCAACTAATGCCTTTTGTGTATAACCCTTTCTTCGGTCTGGCATTCGAATTCTTTCTCTGTTAAGTACTCTCTCAATTATTTTCTCAGAAATAACAGTTTGCCTATTATGACCATTATTATGGATATCAATTACTATAGACCATAACTTTATAGCGTATTGAAATGCTTCTAAGTTAAAGGCATCAGATCTGTTACAGAAGTTTATTAAATTAATAAGTACCTTCTTTGAAATACTATTGTCTAAATCATCTGTAAATGATTTTTTTATTAATTTAGGAGTAGTTTTATTTTCCTCTTCTAATCCGTAAGCCCAGCTGCAGCCTATTATATCCCAAGAATAGAATTGAGGACTTATAAGTTGATTGATCAAAAGAAATCTTAGCTCATCAAAAAAGATTATTGCATCATTTTTACTTTTAAAGTAGTTACTTTTAAGTCCATCATAGCTGAGTGAACCAGCAATTCTATCAAAAACTTCTCTTAAATCATTTTCTGAGTTTGTATTATGTGTATTTACTATTTTATCTTGTTTTCTTTGAATTATTTTAGGAATATTTTTTTCATTCTCTTTAGGTAAGGTTTTTGAAATATTAGTAATAAAAATATTATTTTCATGCATACATTTTAATATGTCTTGATCCCAAAATTCAGGAATTGTATATGTGATATAATCATGGCCTAACTTTTTAGATGATTTTTCTTGTATAACATCAAAGTCTTTGAACTCAATTTTAGAATAGGGTGTAATATCTTCTTTAGTAAAAAATCGGTATAATTTCATTTTTAAACCTTTTTTGAGGTCAATAACTTCGTATAATATATGTTAAAATCATTATGAATGACATTATTCGAGGTTTTAAGTACTTTCAACACTAATAGGTGATTTTATTTTATTTAAGATCGTCATATAATACCATTTATTAAAATGAATATAATAGTAATAATACTTTGAAGCTATTTTATTTTTGAGTGAAAGATTTATCTATGTCTCTTATAACAAAGTTATATACCAAGATTTATGGATTGAAAGTTGGGGAAGACGGGTTTGGTAATGTTTATTATAGATCTAGCAATAAAAACTCCTCTGGAAGAGAAAGGAGATGGGTTATTTACAATGGTGACTCTGAAGCTTCAAAAGTACCTGCAGAGTGGCATTCATGGCTTCACTATACAACTGATAAACCTATTAATGAGCCGAAAAAGGAATGGCAGACTATGCACGAACCGAATTTAACAGGTACAGAAAGAGCTTATTCTCCTGATTTGAATTATCATTCCAAAGAAGCTAAAGAATTGCCTGAGCAAATAGATTATGAGTCGTGGAATCCAAATGCTAAATAAGTTATCTGATACTTTCATAGGCTTAATTTCATTTTTAACACTATTCTTAATAGTCTTTATCGTTATATTCAGTAATTCATCAAATATGATCAATAAAAAACCCGCGCTTAGTTTTAATGTTGAATTTGGAAGAATAGATGGTTTATTACATGGAAGTGAAGTTAGAATTTCTGGTATTAAAGTAGGATATGTGAACTCTTTCTCATTAATAGAGAATAATAATGTTTCTGTAAATATACACATCGATGAGCCTATTCTAATACCTGTAGATACCGCAGCAGTTGTTGAGACTGATGGGTTATTTGGGAGTAAATATATCGAGCTCTATGCTGGAGGGGAAGAAACATTTATTACATCAGGTGAAAAGATTATTTATGCACAAGACTCAATAATTTTAGATGATATAATTTTGCAAATTACAAACCAAATAAAAAGTAATTAGTTTGAGTAATATAGGAATAGAAAATGGGTAGAGGAATTGTTGAAACATTGATGGGGGGGGTGGTCCTATCTGTGGCATTATTTTTTCTTTTTATTGCATTTAATACTACAGTTCCCAGTAACTCTAATGGTTACAAGGTTAATGCAAAGTTTTTAAAGGTTGGTGGTATAGAGATTGGTAGTGATGTTCGTATAAGTGGTGTAAATGTTGGTTCCATAACTAGTCAATATTTAGATACTAATACTTATGAGGCAAATTTAATTTTACTTATAAATCAAAATATTAAATTACCAATAGATACCCAAGCAAAAATTGTAGGTGACGGGATTTTAGGATCTAAGTATATTGATCTTATTCCAGGAAAAGAAAGCAAGGTCATAGAAGATGGTGAATTTATATCCAATACTAGAGATTATATTTCTTTAGAGGATATGATAGGAGATATTATTTTTCAGTTAACAGATAATTAGAAAATAATATGATCAAATTCTTAAGACCCATTAAAAATAATAGATTAATCTTAATCTATTATCTAGTTATTGTTTATCCTTTTAGCATTAATGCAAAATTTTTTGAAACTTCTGATGTTACTCTAAGATGGTTGGATAAAGTTACTGGTCGAGTATCTAAATTAGATCTAAAAGTTGGTGAGATTATTCAAATAGGAGTTCTGGATATACAAGTTCAAACTTGTATGAAAAGACCAGTTGATGAAACACCTGAAAGTGTTGCTTATATAAAGATATGGGAGATGAACGAAGAAAATATTAAAACAGAATCAGAAATCTTTTCAGGTTGGATGTTTGCTTCAAGCCCAGCTCTATCAGCTTTAGACCACCCGGTTTATGATATCTGGGTTTTAGAATGTAAATCTAATAACCTAATAGAATCATCGTAATTTATTTTTTTACAAAAATTTCTTTTCTTTAATAGTGCATTTTGAAGAAGAATAGAATATTCAGAATCTAAAACTTCTATTGCCCCAAATCTTTTTAGATGATTCGTAACAAACTGTATGTCTAAAAGTAAAAAGTTTGATGACCTAAGATTTGCTATAAGGTAGCATAAGGCAATTTTGGAGCCATCTTTTTCACTTGAAAACATACTTTCGCCAAAAAAAGCAGAACCAAGAGAGAGGCCATATAACCCACCTAAAAAACTTGTTTCTCTCCAGACTTCTATACTATGAGCATACCCAGATTCAAAAAGTTTTATAAATGAATCTTTAAGAGTTTCATTAATCCAAGTATCTTCTCTATCTTTACTTATTTCTGCACATTTTGATATAGTTAGCTCAAAATTAGTATCAATTTTAATTTCGTAATTCTTTTTACGCAATGTCTTTCTTAACGATTTTGGGATATAGAAATTATCAATTGGAATTATTCCTCTCTTTTTGGGCTTGATCCATTCTACGGATTTATCATCTACTGTTCTTGCCATTGGGAAGATTCCATTAGCGTAAGCATTTAAAATTATTTTTGAGTCAATATTCATTTTGATGAAAATTATTTTATGATTTATCTTTTACAAATTCTTCTAACCACCGAATATTATATTTCCCATTATTAAAATCTTCTGAATCTAATATTTTTTCATGGAGAGGTATTGAGGTTTTAATATTTCCAATTACGTATTCATTTATTGCTCTTTTAAGTCTTAATATACAATCATGCCTATTATCACCATGGACAATGAGTTTTGATATTAGACTATCATAATATGGTGGTACTTCTGATCCAGAAAATAGCCCGGAATCTATTCTAATCCCTGGACCTCCCGGGACATGATAAGTATCAACTTTTCCTGGGGAGGGAAGGAAGGTTTTCGGATCCTCTGCATTAATTCTGCACTCAATTGCATGTCCAGAAATGACTATATCTTTCTGAGATAAATTTATTTCTTGTCCCGCTGATATTTTTATTTGTTCTTTTACAAGATCTATGCCTGTTGTCATTTCAGTTACTGGATGTTCAACTTGTAATCTGGTATTCATCTCAATAAAGAAAAATTCTCCATTTTCGAATAAAAATTCTACAGTTCCAACATTTTCATAATCAAATTTTTTTATTGCTTTGCATACAATATTGCCAATTTTTTCTCTTTCGATACTACTAAGAACTGGAGAGGGACATTCTTCAATAATTTTTTGGTGTTTCCTTTGGATAGAACAATCTCTCTCTCCAAGATGTAATACATTACCATGACTATCCGATATGATTTGTATTTCTATATGTCTTGGTTTCTGAAGATACTTCTCAATGTAAACAGTACCATTACCAAACGCTGATTTTGCTTCTGATGAGGCAGTGGCATATGCTTCAACAATATTCTCTTCTGACTCAGCCACTTTCATTCCTCTTCCACCCCCTCCAGCACTTGCTTTTATTAATACTGGATATCCAATTTTTTTTGCAACCTTTTTTAAATCACTACTATTCTCTATCGCTCCATTTGAACCAGGTATAACAGGTATTCCTAAATCTTTAACTATTTCCTTAGCTTTTATTTTGTCACCCATTAATCTTATATGCTGGGGAGACGGACCTATAAATTTTATTCCATGCTCTTCAACCATCTCTGCAAAATCTGCATTTTCTGATAAAAAACCATACCCTGGGTGTACTGCATCTGATCCAGTTACCATGGCAGCTGAAATAATTGCAGCCTTATTTAAATAACTTTCGGAACCAGAAGGAGGGCCAATACATACTGATTCATCTGCTAAACGAACATGCATAGCTTCAGAATCAGCGGTAGAATGAATTGCAACAGTAGATATATCAAGCTCTTTACAGGCTCTCAACACTCTTAGAGCAATCTCACCCCTATTTGCAATCAGAATTTTTTCAAACATTTTAAGTATTTATTTGGTATCAATTGTTGCAATTAATTGATCAAATTCAACAGGTTGCCCATCTGAGACATTAACTGAAGATATGATTCCATCAAAGGGTGCTTCTACAGGATTAAAAGTCTTCATAGCTTCAATCAAAATTATTGTTTGCCCTTTTTTTACTTTATCTCCTTTTTTAACAAATGCAGGAGAACCTGGTTCTGGTGATAAGTACGCCACACCAACCATTGGTGATTTTATTGTTCCGGGTTGTGATTTGTCAAATACTTGATCAACAGTGTCTCTAGGTTTACTATTGGGTTGTGATTCCATCTTTTCATAAGGAATACTTGTAACAGTCTTTGAGTTTTTTGAAATACGAATTCTTATTTCTTTATTTTCGTATTCAATTTCTCCCAGATTTTCATCATTAAGTATCTTTGTTAGTTTTTTAATACTAGCGTAATCACTATCGTTAATACTTTCTAGATTATTTGTTTTGTTTTTTACCATCTTTTTAACTATAGTCTTTAAATTATTTGATTTTTTTCTAACCATCTTTTAACCATCATTTAATATATTTGACATTGCGTTAATTGCTAATAAATAGCCATTTGTACCAAACCCGCATATTATACCAGTTGATGCTTTGGATATATATGAGTGTTTTCTAAAATCTTCTCTTTTATAAATATTCGATATATGAAGTTCTATTACGGGAATATTACAAGCTAATAACGCATCCATAATTGCAATAGATGTGTGCGTATAACCAGCAGCATTAATAATTATCCCTTTTGCTTCTTTACTAGCCTCCTGTATCCAGTCTACTATTAAGCCTTCTTTATTACTTTGAAGAAACTTTATATTAAATTTATGCTTTTTAGCTTCTATCTTTGATAATTCTTCTATTTCATTAAGGTTCTGATTTCCATAAATATTAGTCTCTCTTGAACCGAGAAGGTTAAGATTCGGGCCATTGATTACATATAATTGTCTTAACAAAATAATTTCTCCAAGGAAAGGCTATATTAGTTGAATATTAAGATACACTAAGGTTTCTAATCTTTCAAAAAATAATCTCTCAAAATTAAGTATTTTAGAGTTGAGTATACTAGTATATGAGATTATTTTGCTAGTAGAGTTATTCAATTTTATGGTTAAAAAATGCAAATAAATCTAAATGGAGAAAAACGAACTATTCCTAATACTTCTAATTTGGTATCTTTGTTATCTCTGTTGAGCATCGATCCAAAAAAGGTTGCAGTAGAAATTAATCTTCAAATAATACCTAAATCAAGTTTCTTTGACACAAATATTAAAGATGGCGATAATATTGAAATAGTTCACTTTATAGGGGGAGGTTAATGACCATTTCTGATGAACTTATTATTGGTGATAAGGCCTTTTACTCTCGACTACTGGTTGGTACTGGCAAATATAAAGATTTTGAACAGACAGCAATGGCAATTGAAGCTTCTGGTGCTGAAATAGTTACAGTTGCAGTTAGAAGAGTAAATTTGTCAGATGCCTCTAAACCAATGTTAATAGATTTTGTTGACCCTAAAAAGTATACTTTTTTACCAAATACGGCTGGTTGTTATAATGCTGATGAAGCCGTAAGAACCTTAAGGCTGGCAAGAGAAGCAGGGGGGTGGAGTTTAGTAAAGTTAGAAGTGCTAGGAGACCACAAAACACTTTATCCAAACGTTATTGAAACACTTGCTGCAGCAGAACAACTCGTTGATGATGGTTTTAATGTGATGGTATATGTAAATGATGATCCAATATTATGTAAAAGACTGGAGGATATAGGTTGTTGTGCAATTATGCCATTGGCTGCGCCAATCGGATCTGGTTTAGGAATCCAGAATCCAGTAAATATTAGGCTGATTATTGAACAATCTAATGTCCCAGTTTTAGTGGATGCGGGTGTGGGTACAGCTTCTGATGCATCTGAGGCAATGGAGCTAGGTTGCGACGGTGTTCTTATGAATACTGCAATTGCTGAGGCAAATGACCCTATCATAATGGCTAAGGCAATGGGACTCGCTGTGAAGTCGGGGCGTCTTGCATACAAAGCTGGTAGGATGAAGAAAAAACTTTATGCAGATCCATCATCTCCATTATCTGGTCTTATATAACTTTAAGAATAATCATACTTGGGATGGGTAATTGCATCTACCTCAGTTAATTCATCCTTTGATAATTTCAAAAGACCAGATTTAACATTTTGTTTTACTTGACTTACTTTTGTGGCACCAGCTATTACACTAGATACATAAGGTTTGCTAAGCAACCATGAAAAAGCCAATTCAATAATAGTGTGATCGTATTTTTTTGAAACTCTTTCAAGTTTGTGCAATTTTTCAAAATTTTCCTTGGACCAGAATTTATTTATAACTTCAGTTCTTTCTGACCAAGCAGATAGTCTTGTACCTTTTTTTGGTTTTTCTTTATATTTATATTTTCCAGTAAGCAATCCACTCTCTAAGGGGAAGTAGGGAAGGATCCCTATAGAGTATTTTATCGCTAATTGAGATAGATCATTTTCAATTTTTCTATTAATTACGCTATATCCATTTTGTGCTGATATAAAATTTTCTAATCCTAAGATATCAACTTTCCATCTTGATTCTACAAGTTGCCATGCAGAGAAGTTAGAACATCCTATATATCGAACTTTACCAGATGTTATTAAATCATTAAGTGTCTTGAGTGTCTCCTCAATGGGTGTTTCCATATCTGGACGATGAATTTGATAAAGATCTATGTAGTCTGTATTAAGCCTCCTTAAGCTATCTTCTACAGAATTCATAATATATCTTCTTGATCCTCCTTTATGGTACAAATCTTCTGACATAGGCAAACCAAATTTTGTAGCTAGTATAATTTGATTTCTTCTTTTACCTAATGCCTTACCAAGATACGTTTCTGATCTTCCTTTATTCCCATACACATCAGCTGTATCAAATAATGTAATACCTTCATCAATGGCAGAGCTCACGACATTATTGGTATTTTTTTGGTCCATCACCATACCGAAATTATTGCAACCTAATCCGATTTCTGAAACCTTAAGACCTGATCCTCCTAAACTTCTAAAATTCATATATTTCTCCGATTAGATTTTTTTTCTCATTAGTAATTTTTCTCTCATTACATCATAAATACTAACCCCTGCCGTATTTGCAATTTCATTAGAGCTCATTTTGGTTTCCTTTATTAAGACTCTTATAAAATCAGGTTTTGATCTTGATGAACTTTTTCTTTTTGTTCTGATATATTCTCTTCTTTTTTTTATAGGTTTTTCAGGTTCTATTTCCAGTCCTCTATTGATTGCATCATCCATGGCTTTTTTGTATCGTTGTTTCTCAGCATAAATTGATTGAGAATCAGAAAAAAAGAATGTTTTTTCTTGTTTTTTGCTTCGGAAAAAAGAACTATCATTCTTCTTTAATCTACTTTTATCTTGTTTATTTGTTTCATTTAAACCTACAGCTTCTCTTAGTGTCATTCCCTTAGATTTTGCTATTCTTGTAGCAGCAGCTAAAGCAGCCTCTTTTTCTCCACTGTATTGTGTAGAGTTAGCTACTTCTAAGAGTTTCCGAAATTTTTCACGTTCTTTTTCATTTAGTTGATTTATAATCGACATTTAATATTTTACTTATTTATGTTAAAAACTAATTCTTATCTAAATCTAATAATAAATTATTTATTTCTTCCTCATCAATCGCACCAGGAAATAACTTATTATCTATTATTATTGCAGGAGTACCAGTGATTTTAAGTTTTTTTGCTATTAATTTATTCTTTTCAATTAATTTGTCTATTTCTGGATCCCGCATATCTACTTTAAGTTTATTAATATTTATTTTATTATTTTTCGCTATTGAAAATATTGTATCTGTATCAAGGGTGCCTTTAAATGAAATTAGACCTTGGTGAAACTCAGAATATTTATCTTGTTTTAAAGATGCCAAGGCAACTTTTGAAGCAAATGTAGATTTATCTCCTAATATAGGTAATTCAATTAAAACAACTTTTATTTTTTCATTCTTCTTAATTATATTATTAATTCTGGAGAACATAATTTTACAATAACCACAATTATAATCAAAAAACTCTGTTATAATTAATTTACCATCTGGGTTTCCAATTATGGTTTTATTTTTTGGATATAATAATTCCTTCTCAAATAGTTCTATTTGTTTTCTTTGTTCCTTTATAAGAGCAATTTCGTCTCTTTCTTGTAACAAAATTATTGCGTCTCGAATTATTTCAGGGTTATCTAGTATATAGTTTCTTATCGCGTCATTTAGTATAGCTTTATCTAGAGCACTTAAGTTGCTATTACTATTTGCAATACTATGAAATAATATATTAATAATAAAAATAGTGAGTAGGATTTTTCTCATTGATACCTTTTATTCCTCTCTCTTTTTTTCTTTATCTCGTTAGCTAACATTTTTATATCCTGCAGACGTAGCCAAATTGGTGATCCTCTTTCTATTCCTTTTTCTGCTTTGACTATGTATCTATATGTATTTTCTAGATCCCCTATTAGGACTGCTTTTTCTGATGCAGCATAGGATGAAAGAGCATCTTGATTGCTGATAGAATAGGATTTTGCAGAAAGATCCCATGCAAAAATGTTTCTTGGTTCAGCCTGTAATGCTATTGAGAGTGAATTCTGGATTTGTTTTGAGTACTTTCTATTTCCTGTTTCTACCATGGCGTGTGCTTGTGCAATTAAAATTAAAGGAGAGAATGGTGATAACTTAATAGCTTTTGAATATGATTCAATTGATTCCTCTAAATATCCATTTTCAAATAGCATCTGACCTTTCAATTCCCAAAAATAAGGATTATTTGGCTTCGTTTCAATTAAATAATCAATAAGTGGTATAGATTTATTTAGGTTTCCTCTTCTATAAAAAGCGATTGATCTTGCATATATTGCCTCCACAGACCTATCAGATGAAGGGTATTTTTGAATTGTAAGTTTAAGCGGTTTTAGAAAGGAATAAATTTTTGCTTTAATTAACCTGTGCTGCTCTTCTATTTCCTCATTTGGCTTAATATCCTTATACTCTGAGTTCTCCAGATGATTCTGGATTGAAGATATTCGCGATGATGTTAGCGGGTGAGTTCTTACGTAAGGATCTTGTCTATCGGTTATTAATAATTCTTGACCTGATATTTTCTTAAAGAAGCTTATTAATCCTGAAGCTGATTGTTTTGTTTTATCTAAAGCTTTGAGCGCAAACTGGTCAGCGGCTGACTCTTGGCCTCTGCTAAATGCTAATATTTGTCTTTGGGCTGTACCTTGCCCTCCAAGCGCTACAGCCATTCCTAAATCACTATTACCAGTAGCTATTCCTGCTGCAACTCCAAGTAGTGATGTTAGAAGGGTTGTGTTTAGGGCAGTTTGCATTTGGTCTGTAAATGTGACTGTATGACCACCAACTATATGTCCAACCTCATGCGCAATTATACCCACAATCTCCTCATAAGAGTCTGAGGCAAGGATAGTCCCAGTATTCAGGTACATTCGATTGCCCGATGTAACAAAAGCATTTAAAGAGTTATCTGCAATTATTCTTATTTTTATTGTTTTAGGATCAAGATTAGCTGACTTTATAATAGGTTCAGCGTAACTATCAATAACTCTTTCAATTTCAGTATCTCTAATTATATTCTGTGCGTTTGCGGTTGGAAGAAGAATATTTACAAAATAAATACTTTGTAGAAATAATATGGATATGACTTTTTTATAATTCAATTTTATTCCTTGATAAATTATCTAGTTTTGGGAATATTTTTCAATTATAACTTTAAAATTCAATTGTTTCTAGCAATCATTGCGAATATATAATGAATTATAAGATTTCTAAGAGAGGTAAGGTTTCTAGTTTCATGGTAATGGATATCATGAGGCAGGCTAATGATATTGAAAGAAACGGTAATTCAGTTATTCATTTTGAGGTAGGCCAGCCTTCACTAGGTATTTCAGATTCTATCAAAGAGTATCTAAAAAATGCAATAGATAATGATAATCTAGGTTATACAGATTCAATTGGTATTTATTCATTAAGAGAAAAAATTTCTAAATTCTATAAAGATTATTACGGAATAAAAGTCCATTCAGACTCTATTATTGTTACGTCTGGCTCATCGGCAGGTATACAACTGTCTCTTATTGCAGCATTTGATGTGGGTGATAAGATTGGAATAGTTTCTCCTGGTTATCCAGCATACAAACAGCTTATCAGTTCTTTATCCTTAGTTCCTCATATAATTAATGTAGATCATAAGACAGGCTTTCAGCCGACTGAAGAGATGATTAGAGATATAGATGGGTTAGATGGACTTATTCTGTCAAGCCCATCTAACCCTACAGGAAGAATCCTTAGTACTGAGAACATGAGGAAAATATTTAAATACTGTCAAGGTAAGAGGATTCAAATTATATCAGATGAGATTTATCATGGAATATCTTACGGACAAAAATGTACATCTGGTTTAGCTTTTGGAAATGATTCAATAATAGTTAACAGTTTCTCAAAATATTTTTGCATGACTGGATGGAGAATAGGTTGGTTAGTAGTGCCAGAAAGGCTTAAGGTTTCTATAGAAAGGTTAGCACAAAACCATTATATCTCTCCACCATCAATCTCACAGCTTGCTGCAAATAAAGTTCTTAGTCAGGTCAAAGAATTGGATAAGATTGTTGAATCTTATAAAATTAATAGAGAAATATTGTTAGAGAGTCTTGATGACATTGGTATTAAAAATTTTTCTTACCCCGATGGTGCGTTCTATCTTTATGCTGATGTCAGCAATATTACCTCTGATAGTAATATTTTTTGTAAAAATTTATTATTTGATGAAAAAGTTGCCTTAACTCCTGGGACTGATTTTGATAGTAAAAATGGAAAAAAATTTATAAGATTATCATATTCTTGTTCAAAAGAAAATTTGATTGAAGGTTTATATAGAATCAAAAAATGGTACAGAAAAAATAAAAAATAAATTATATCTATTCTTTTTTACTCCACCAGCCTCTTTTAGCAATATTATTTTCTTCTCCTCCTTCAACACTTCTTTCTTCTGACTTCTTTTTTTTCTTAATATTAGAATCTTCTTCTATTTGGTTTCCATCAAATTTCTCTGTTTTTGTATTGCTATCTACCACACTATTTCGAATTGCATTGGTACTTTTTTGTATTGCAGAAAATAAGCCCGATATATTTTTTTTAATTTCATTTTTTTCATGTATATTTTCATTTGAGGAGACGCTTTCTTTTTTTTGACTCTCTTCCTGTTTTTGACTCTCTTCCT
>MDTB01026443.1_pt1 | contig 32929 bp, 39 predicted proteins | sample 811161 | NCBI WGS metagenome assembly MDTB01 (sample SAMN05326650, study PRJNA326480) | marine metagenome | isolation source: seawater | place: Mediterranean Sea | collected 2009 | reverse complement strand
TATGAGCTTTTATCTAAAAAATAATGTAACCACATCATACTATATACATCCATAGTTTTAGGAGTACCCAACATAAAATAATCTTGACACCAAAAATTACCTTTAAATATTTCTACTGACCCAGTATTAAACATTAAATTATCTTTTACTTCTCCTTTTCTTAGTTGGTTTACTAAACCGTCTAAGATTTCTCTACAAAGCACTAGATCTGTTCGCAGCTGTAAAACAGCATCGTATTTAATATTTGATTGATTACGTAAATAATTAACTCTAAATAAAGAGTACGTAAAATGTGGCTGGTGTCCTAATGTATCTGTGTAATTTACTAAATCAAAATATTTACTATCTTCTTCTTTTAGTCTTTCATATTTAGTAATCCATTTTAGTTTACTATAATCTACTTCATCTTCCCAAGTTGCTACATAATAATCAAAGTCAATATCATTATATAGATTATCCCATTCGGCAAATATTTTACCATTGTCTTCTATATACCTTCCACTTCCATTTAGAGTAACAGCTACTTTCACTACTTAAAGTTTTCTAAATAATATTTTAAATCTTCAGGTGTACCTAAACACCACATTTTAGGAATATCGAAAGTACGAATTTCTTTCCCATCTTCAACTGCTTCATTAAATACAGGACAAACGTAAAATTCATTATTAACTCTTATGTCCCTATCAATCATCTGTTCTGCATATTTAACAAAGTCAGAACCTTTTTTCCAATAATAGTAACCAACAGTAGCAATATCTGATATTGGATCTTTTTCTGCTACTTCTGTTACTAGTCCTTTTTCATTTATTTTAGCAAAACTATACTTAGGATGAGTTCCTTTAAAAGATACTATACCTCCATCTGCATCTGTTTCATTCATCTTATATAAAAATTCATTTGAATCCCATTCAGCATATTGATCTGAGTTTGCAAAAAATAAAGGGTTATCATTATCTATATATTCTTTAGCTAGTAATGCAGTACAAGCTGCACCTTCAGTTAAACTATCTACTTCTACAATCTTACAACCAGGTGTTAGTAGGTTTAATAAAGTATCTAAATTATATTTTTCTCTATGCTCTTTTTGTACAACGTATACATAATTAGCTTTTATGTTTAGGTTATCAACTACGATTTGTATCATAGGTTTACCTTTAACATCAATTAACGGTTTAGGAAATGTATATCCTGCTTGTTGGAATCTACTTCCAGCTCCTGCCATTGGAATTAAAACTGTAAGTTTTTCGTCTCTCCATGCTGGTGTTGTTTGTTGTTCTCCCATTTGAATTTGATTTAATTTATTTTTAATGTTTATTAGTGTTGTCTCTTTTGTATTTTTTACTCTAAGTATATGTGATTTAGAACGAGATGCTGCAAGTAATCCATATGGTGAATCTTCAACTATCAAAGTTTCCTCAGGTAAGCAACTCATCATTGATATTGCTTTCCAATACATCTCTGGATGTGGTTTACTATTCTTTACATCTTCATTAGATATAATAAGATCTAAAAATTCTATTAATCCTAATTTAGATAAAACTGTAAGGCATGTTCTACGTATAGAATTAGAACATACTGCTAGTTTTATTCCCTGACTGTGCAGTTCTTTCAAAGTTTCAACTAATTGTCTATTATATTTTAAATTAGTTAATCTATTGAGAGTTAATTGTTGCTTTCTTTCCCATACCTGGTTATGTATTTCAGCGGGTAAACCTTTTTCCTTAGTAAGTAACTCTAATTTTTGATAAGTCTTAAGTCCGTCATATTTATTTAAGTGCTCATTCCACATTATTTTATAACCAGCATTAACTTCAGATAAAGCTTCGTTTAAAGCATCAAAATGTATATTCTTAGCTTCAACTAAAACTCCATCTAGATCAAAAATAATTAATTTTATAGTGGTCATATTATAAAGATAAGAAATTTATCGTAATTATACAACATTATTACTTTTTATATACTCAGTTAAATAATTACCCCAAGCAGTATGCCCTAAATCAGTAGGATGGCATCCTATAAATACCTTACCATCATCCCATTGTTTCAAATTATATTTTTTCAACAAATACTCTTTCATATGACCTTCCTCTACTGAGTTATTAACCCAGTTGTTAAGATTAATATACTCTGCTGCTTTATCCTTTTTTGGTAAAACAAAATCGAATGCGTTAAAAAATAAGTATTTAATGTTATTATTTTCTAAAAAAGACTGAAGATATAATATATCATGAAGAAAATGAGAAGTAAATATATTATCTTCTATAATCATATCTTTATCTATTGAACTAGGTCTCATAGTATCAGTAGTTACAAACTTCTTATTTTTCAATGTAAATATTTTTTGTCTAAACATCGAAGACCATCCTATAACTACAAAAATATCTTTATGTCCTAAATCTTGTAAGTATTTTATAGAGTAAATAGTAGTTTCGCATATTTTTCTATTATCAGCTCCTAACCTACCGCAGTTCCATGTTTGTAAATTTAAATTTCTACCTAATACTTTTGGCCAAACTTCACTTTCATAAAACTTATATAAAAGTTTAGTATCTTTATACCCTGTATCATCTACTATCTGTGTACGTGAATGAATCGGATTACCAAAGTACGGTACTATATCGTACCAGTCTAAAGTCTTTTTGGCTTCCCAGTTTAATTTTTGTGAAGGATTATCTCCTTGAGTCCAACTATCTCCCCCTGTTAATAATATCATATCTTTTTAGTCCTGTTCCTCCTTTAATATGAGTTAAAAAAGGTATATTATTAAAAAAATGAACATTTCCTATTAAATTAGGATACTGTTCTTTATAGTAATTTTTTTTATTTTCATAGGTTTCGTAAAACCCCGGTAGATGTAAGTATTTTAAATTTTTATTATTACAAGTAATAGTTGCAAGATGATTATTATCACCTCTACACCAATCTATCCATATATTATGTTTAGTATAAAAATCTTTCCTACATAGGAACCAATAACAATCTGCAAAAAAATCTATTCCTTTTGGTGATGTTTCTTTTGGAGGTTTTTTGTCTACAGTTATATATTCATAGTTATTTTCTTCTAGGGTACTTATTACATCACTTATTAATATTTTAGTTTTATAATACTCATTTAAGTAGAGTGTATCATTATGTTGTAGAATAAAATAATCTCCTGATGCTATTCTTATTCCATGTTCGTACGCTAAAGCTGTTTGTTCAGCATGAGAGGATCCTTTTGTTCCTTTTTCAAATACGTCTATTCTGTCTTTTATATTATCAAACAAGTGTTTATTATCTTCTATTTCTTTATCATTCCATGCTCCTATACTAGGTACTACTTTTAAAGAAGGTAGAGAAAATTCCTTTGGAAAATCACCAGTATTATCTAATAGTATTATTTCTTTATTAATATCTAATGAATCAATCTGTTTAAGTATTTTTATAGTAAACTCTAGAATAGTTTTATTATAATACCTATCTTTAGAACTCCATGATTTTGGGTCCATAAGTATCATGTTTTTAACACTTGAGTATACTAATATAAAACTTATTTTCATTGAAATCTTCCTCTATAATATTTGTGGTTAAATTCTTGTTGCTCATTAAACTTATTAAGTTCTTTATATTTATCTGATATTGTAAGATCAGAAAATCTTCTTAATTCTGAAAGCATTGAAGGTGTCATAGATACTTTACCATCTCTAGTTTGATCTATTTCTAAAACTGTAAAGTGTCTTTCTAGTACATCTATACCTTGAAATATGGCTAATTTAGCAGTAAGTAAATTATCTTCATGTGGATTGGAATGATCGCTATATCCTATTTTATCTAAACCAAAATAAAATCTATAAAAATCTATGTTCTGTAAATTAGCTTTTTCTAAAGGAGTTGGATAAACACATGTACACCCTAACAAATAAAAATCTATATCCATCTTTTTTAAGTTTGATATAGTTTTTCCTATTTCATCTAAACTTAAGCTTGATGCTGAGAAGTATAGTGTTTTAAAATTTACATCTTTTAGTTTTTTCCCGTAATCAAATGCCGGGATAGAATATCCAGATAATTTTAGGTTATCATACCCTAATGAGTTAAAATATTCTGTATGATTAGGTGTAAACAAAGTAGTCATAGATTCAACATCATGCTCTTTACATTTATCTATAAAAAATTTTTCATCTTCCCACGATAGCTCTATACCTTTTAATCTTTCATATTCACCTTTATATGGTCTATAATTTTCATACTCTTCTCTCTTAGTAAGCGTATCTGCTTTAATAGACTGTATTTTTAGTATATCACTATCACAAGCGGCATACTCTATCATAGATTCAAGAATAGACCTATCTCCATTATGGTTTTGGCAAAGTTCTGATATTATTTTCATTTTATATTGGGCTTAATCTTAATCCGTCATTTTTTATATCAGGTATTTCAGATGTGTATCCTAATTTTTTATAATAGTTAATACATCCTTGTCTTCCATCTATAAAATAAGGTATTTCTTTTCCTATATAGTCTACAAGTAGTTTTAAATTTAACGTTACACCGAGTCTATCTCCATACTGTCTATAATCAGGACCGTCTAATATTACAAAATCTACATGTTTATAAGATTCTAAATCATGTACATAAGTAAACTTATCGTCGTCTATTATATTATTTCCTACTAATATAATATTATTAAATTCATTACTTCCATTTTCATTATGATGATCCCACCATTTTTTACTTTCTTCAATTCCGATTATTTTACCGCCATAATTTAATTCATTAATTAATAAAGTAAGTACATAAGTACTTCTCCCTCCTCCATATTCTAATGTAAACTTAGGTTTATTTTCTATAATATATTTCATTGCTCCTAAGTACTTACCGTCTTTATCAGATAATATTTTATACCATTCGCTGTTAGGTGATGATTCTAAATAATCTACAAATTCTTGATCTGTCATAATCTATTTTTTATTAGTTCAAACAAAATCTTATTCGAACCTGGTGATGGATGTCCTCCGCAAAAATACTCTCCATACGGTGGGTAATTGCTTCTTTTTGTTATATCGTTAAAATCGGGATATTTTTTAAAATGTAATGCTTTAATGTGATGATACCAGCAATCTTCTGGTTTTTTAAATTCAGTTTCATTATCAGTATATTTTATATTTGATTCGCTACCATATAATGCTGGGGTAATACCGAAAGAAATAAACGGTAGTTCATTTTTTAATTCTCCTAAATTATCTTCTATTGAATTCCATATAAAATAATCTATATTTTTTAGTTTTAAGTAGCTATCGAAAAGTTTTATTTTTCTTCTTAATTTTTTTTCTTCAATTTTAGTATTATAAAAATTTTGAGCATATGTTTTAACCCATGTATATAGTTCTTTATTTAATGATTCGTCTCCTAATAATTTTTTAGCTCTTTTATATGCTACAACACTCTCCCATGGTTTAGAAGCAGGGAAATCAAAAGGATGTATATCATAAAACATTTGATCATGTTCACTCCATACTTCCATTCTAGTAAGACCTGTTAGGCCTATAAGTACTAAAGGGTTACTAGATGGATTTTCTTCTATCCATTCAAAAACTTTTCTTACAATACTTTCATTTGAACCACCAGGTCTAGCGACGTTTACTTCCGGAATATTTAAATGTTCTGCTACTAATGATGAAGCTCTATATTTTTTTTGAGAAATCGATGCTTTTTCGATTTTATCAAGTATATTTGCTCCTACAACAAAACTACAACCGCTAGCTAAAACGTGACTATATTTATTCATTATACTTCAGTTTTTCTATTACTCTATTATACGCTTTTTCTTGAGATTCTAAAGCTGTGCCTCCAATATGAGGGGTAATTGTTAAATTATCTAATCTAGTTTTTTTAAGAATAGAAGATTCATTACTATGTTCTTCTTGTATAACATCTGTTGCATACCCTAGTATTTGTTTCTTTTTCAATAACTCTAAAATTTCTTTTTCATCTACAACTTCTCCTCTGCTGGTATTCACTATAAATAGTTTTTTAGAGAACTTTTTAATAAATTTTCTTCCAATTAACTTTATATTATCTTTATTTAAATCTATGTTAATACTTAAAAAATCAATATTTTTAAAAAACTCTGGTTTGTTATGGTCTTTATCCATAACGTATACTTTATTAAAAAGAGGTCTTGTTAATTTCTTAACCATACTACCTAACCTTCCGTGACCTAATATACCTAAATTTTTTGAATGTAATTCAACTATATTATCTGTTTGACGAGGTAGTTTCAACATTAAGTATAAGTTATGTTCAGCTGTTGACCAAATAGTATTTAGAACAGGATCGTTCTTTATATGTACTATAGAGACTGATTGGGCTTTAATATGGTTTAATCCGGTTGAAGGAGAAATAATTTTAGATACTTTAGTATCTTTTAACATTTTGTCTGTAATAGTATAATTTATATAATTTGGTGCAGCAAATAAATAATCACATTCTTTAAATAATTGCTGTTGTTCTTTATCGGTTAAATCAGATAGGTCTAAGCATTTATAGTTATTAGATACTGTTTTTCTAAACTCAGGTAAATGTCTATATGGTGTTAAAAATCCTATTGTTTTCATATTAACTATAAAAAGTTTTTTCTATTATCCACTGTTTAAAATTTTTCCCTGTTTTCCAATACTCATGTTCACAGTTTAATATAGCAATAGTTTTTTCTTTATTAGTACTTAATGCTATTTGTGAGTTAATATAATATAATAATTCTTCAAAATCTCTTTTAAATTCTTTAACTTTATTAGAATTAAAATATATACAAAAACCTTTAAAGTTATGCCTTTTAACTATATCATTAAAACTTTCACATTCATCCATTTTTTCATATTCAATATTTGAAGGATAAAGTATTTGTTTTTGTTCATCTGGTTCAGGACCTAGAGGTTCTTTTAAAAATTTTGCATAAGAATTAAGTTCTTGATACTCTTTATATGGTAAATCTAGAAGAGGACTATTAATTTTCGTTAAGTCTATATTAAGTGAAAGTCCTCTTTGAGTTTCTTTATTTTCATAAAACTGAAGATCCATACCTAGGGTTGAAGTACCGTTAAATAACTCTTTTCGGTTTTCTGTTTGAATTTTATCTGTATCAGGTATAGAAGTAGTATATACTCTAAACTTATTATTCCAAAATATTTCAGAGAAATTTCGTATAGAAATAAAACTTTTTTCAACATAAAATTTAGAGTGATGATACGATGTATTTTTTGAATCTATAATTTGATTACATTTTAAAATAGGTATATCAATATGCTTTTTTACTCCATCCTTTAACTTTGGCATTTTAAAATCATACTGGTATGTTCCTTTTATTACTTTATTAGGAGTATATGCTTTAAGTAATTGCTCTATTGAATTTATTTTTTCAAAGTTTACATTTTCTTTAAGTATGCATTCTTCAGAATATTTTTTAGGAATATATAAAAGTACATTTTTTAATGGAGTCTTAGTAAATACACTTGCTTGACATCTTGTTTGACCAGGGTGTGAAATAAATCGGAAGTACTTATGATTATCTAATTTATATAAATCTAGTTCTTTACTATCAGTATACTTTTGGCCAAATTTTACTTCTCTAGGTGCTACGCTAATGTGTACTGGTAGATTACTTTTAAAGTTGCACTCTAACATTTCGTTAATTATATTTAATTTTTGTCTTAACGATTGTGCATAATCTCCATATAAAGAATACTCAATAGCTCTTTGAAAAGATGTTTTATAGTTAACTAAACTAGACATAATACCGTACTTACCAATAGTAAATGCTTGTCTTAATATTTTAGCATCGTGTCCTCTTACATCTTGTAAGGAAGCTTGCCAAGGGAAATCTGTAAAATGGTATATATCTACTTCATCTAATACTTTCCGTACTACTGGTATTGATGATTTTTTTAATGCTCTATTCATTATAACCAATTATAATCTTCTATATTTTCACTAATACACAATCTTATCCAATCATCTCCTAAGTCCAATACTTTACAGTCTTTTCTTAATTCTATATTTTCAGGTATATCAAAATCTCCTCTTATATGTATCCAGTTACTTTCAGAAGTTATGTGTTGTATATTATTATTCTTAAATTTATCTAACAAAAACGCTTTAGTTTTTTTAACTCTATCTACATACTCCTGTATGTACAAGTAGTTGTCTAATAATGTTTCTATCCATTTTAAACTTAAACCAGTAATTTCGTACATATCTCTATACTGCAATAAAAGTTTTATATTTTCTTGTTGACTATGAATCGTACCTACTCTTATACCTGCGCTTCCTAATGCTTTAGAAAAAGTTCTAGTAACAAATAGATTAGGATAAGTTTTAATTAAGTTAATTACAGAAGTTCCGTTTGCAAACTCTATATAAGCCTCATCAATTAAAACTGGTGCATTTGTAGATAGTATTTTATGTATATCTACTGTGTCTATAAGATCACCTATAGGGGAAGATGGATTAGATATTACTACTATACTATTATCTGTTATATTATTTAAAACTTGTTCGATAGGAAATTTTAATTCAGTATAAGGCACTAGTTTTTTTTCCATGCTATACATGTCAGCATATACATTGTACATAGGAAAATTAGGGTCTGTTGTAACTACCTTAGATTTATTTTGATATAATTCAAAAAAGTACTTTATACACCTATCACTTCCTGCTCCTAGCAAAAAATTACTACTTTTATAAAAATCTTGAAGTTTAGAATAAGCTTTACTACTTTTGATATTAGGATAATATCTTATATCTTCATCTTTTATAGCTTCTTTAAACTTAGGAAAAATTATATTCCATGGAGAAGTTTTTTCTGATGAATGCAACCTTAGCTTGTTGTGGGGTACTTCAGGTTTAAATATACGTTTTATCATATAAGCTTTTTCTTATTTCTAGTTAAATCCCATACACCGGGTAAAGTAGCAAATATTCTTTTACTAAACGATTTATTTAATCTATCATATATAACTTTTGCTAGTCTTTCATTACCTGTTTCAGAATAATGAGCGTCGTCTTTTTTTAGACCTTCGTGATGTAACGTACCTTCGTTTTCGAAATTTTCGTCTTTATTATAAAAATCAGATAAGTCCATTAATTTTAACTTATTAAATACAGCGGGTATATCAGGTAATTCAGTAGCAAATTTTTCATAACTTTTTCCAAACCATTCTCTGTAACCTACCTTAAAACTTTCTGATTGGTTTGTAGTCTGTATACCCCAATCGGAAAATGGATGATCAAAAAACCTAACTGTAGCTCCTTTAAGCTCTAAATAGTCCTGTAAATAATATAATTCATAAATCATATTACCTTCTATATTTTCAAAATCTACATAGTGTTCTAAAAATGCTTCTTTATAAGGTGCTTTAGATTCAAATGCTGTTACATTTCCAACTGTATCTACTCTAACTGGGACAGCTTTATCGAAGCTGGAGTAGGTTATTTCTTTTCTAGTCGGGCTTGGTATTTGAAATACTATAGTATGATTCTTTAACGAATCTACTTTAAAACTATAGGATTTTAACGCTCTTATACCAGATTCTATCCCCCAACCTCCATAACCAAAATTATAAACTTTATCAACTTTCATTTTTTTACCAAGCTTACCTACCCATGATACATTAGTTAAAAATTTAGTATCTACAAAATTAGTCTTATACTTTTTCTTTAACTCGTTTGTAGCTAATTCATGTTTTTCTACGTTAAGTTCATTTTTTGTAAATGCACATCCTTGAGTATGAGAACATCCAACTCCTATTAGTACACTTCCTTTATTACTTATAGTATTTTTTGTTTTAGAAAGTTCTTCTAAATGCTTAGCTTCTCTATTTATAGGTTTTTCTTTGGAAGAAAATAACTTTTTAATTTTACTTATCATATTACTTTTTTTAATATAGGTGTTAATTCTTTATAGGAGCAATTTTTACAATGACTTGTAGGATTATTAGTTTCGCAACCTTTTTTTACATTTAAGTAATCTGCTCTTTCTCTTATTTCTTCTATTGTATTATCAAATAGATTACCAAACGGTTCAGCTCCTGTATTTAAACAACACATTTTTACGTGACCTTCAACAGTGGTATAAATTCCTTCTTGAACCCAAAAGCAATCAGGAAAGTCCCATTCTTTTTTTCCTTTAATAGCATGACCCCAGTTCTTCTTTAAATATAGTAAATCTTTTTCAGAATAACCACCAACTAATGATTTATCTTCTGACCAGTCCTGAGCTATATTTAATCTTAATTCTTCTAAATTATACTTATCTACTATCTCTTTTTGTATAATCTTAATATCTTTTATATTGTCTGGATTAACTACATAATTACAAGTAACTCTGCATCCATGTCTATCCATATTCTTAAAGTCTGCTAAAAACTTTTCTAACTTACTCCACTTTGCTGGAGCTCTATCTCTTTCGTATGATTCTTTATACCCGTCTATACTAAAATATAAAAGATCTATATACTTCATACTATTTTCAAACTTAATTCCCATTTTAGTACCAGGCTTAACCGGGTATTGAATATTGGTAGCTACGATTAAAAAAGCATCTGGGAAGAACTCTTTAAATATTTTACAAACTTCATCAAATTGAGGATGCAACATTGGTTCCCCCATTCCCATAAGTTTAGCTTCTTTTATTGGATGGTGTGATAAACCTTCTAACATCTTTCTATATTTAGGAATAGGCATATGCTGTAGAGCACCTATAACTTCATGTCTGTTACAGAATGAGCATTGTAGATTACAGTAATTTGTAGTCTCTAAATATGCATATGTTATCGGTTTACTCATACTTCCCTTTTTTTAAGTTTATTAAATAAAAACTTATGAGGTATTTTATACGGTATATTATTTAAGTTAAATTTTTCTATAATAAATGCATGTGCATGATGTCCTCCTTGAGTACCATGTAGGTTATCACAATCTTTAGATTTAAAATAATATTTCCAACCAGAAGCATAAATATCAGAAACTAGTGAGCTGCCGCCAAAATAATGATCTGCGTCTAAGCGAATAGTACCGTTTGAATATCTTATGGAAGAATTAGTATTTATTTCAAATGTTTCGTGATTATCTACTTTATCTTTAAAAAACTGTATTAAATTTTTTTGATCGAATTCTATCTCTCCTCTAGTCCATAATACATAATCGTAAATAAATCCATTATCTATTTCATATTTACTCTTTAAATTATTTACTCTATGTATACAGTAAAATGCTTTATCAGTATTATTTTTAAAATTAATAACTTCAGGATTAATAAATTCTTTTGCAGTAAAAAAATTATAGGGACTCTTATCTTTAAAATCATCCCACGTACTAACGAAATAATCAAATTCAAAGTTTTGATGAGAACGATAGTAATTATCTAAAGTTCTTAAAGTTCTTGTCTGACCCCAAAAACATATTGCTATTTTCTTTTTACTGTTCTCCATTCAAATAACTTTGCAAATCCTCAGGTGTTCCCATCTGATAAATATTATCTACTTTAGTAGTAACTATATGCTTACCGTCTTTAACTGCATAATTATATACTGGTGCTACGTAAAATTCATTATTAACTCTATCATTAGCATTAATCATCTGCTCAGCATACTTAACAAAATCTGAACCTCTATTCCAGTAGTAGTACCCAGCTGTAGCTTGGTTAGATATTTGTTTCTTTTCTGCTACTTCAGTTACATACCCTTCTTCGTCAGTTTTAGCATAACTCCATTTTGGACCTTCTCCTTGAAAGCATGGCATTCCTCCATCATGTAAACTTAGTCTACTAAAAGTTTTATTAGGATCATACTCAATTAATTGATCTGAGTTAAAGCTTAATAAAGGTGTTCTATTATCAATATGTGCTTTAGCTGTTAATAAAGTGCATGCAGCGCCTTCAGTAATACCGTCTAATAACACTAGTTCAATATTTGTATGTCCAACCATATCATTAAATAAGCTATAATCATATTTTTCGTAATCAGCTTTTTGAGTAATAATAATGAATTTAAATTTATTATCAAATTCAATATTCAGATTTTCAATTACTCTTTGAATCATTGGTTTACCGTCAACATCTATAAAAGGTTTAGAATCTTCATATCCTTGTTCTCTAAATCTTGATCCTTTACCTGCCATAGGTAGTACTATGTTGAAAAATTGCTTCATATTTAATTTAAATTATCATTAAAAAATTCATTCGGGACTCTATTTTTATCATCTATATAAAATGTAGCATCATGTTGTTTAAAACAAAGCTCGTGATACTTGCACCCCCATAGCTCTAATTGAGCTTCAGTTATTGGTCTATAATATGCTTCTCCTCTACCACTTTTTAATCCTCTAGCTGTATGATAAATTATTTCATGACCTTCATCATACAGTTTATTAATTTGCTGTATTCTATTTATAAAAGGTTCTCGGGAAATAACAGGTCCTTTTTCTCTACAAATAGTATTATCTATATCTATAACAAATTTCATATTTATATTTTTAATTTACCTATAAACTTATTACTATCATTTAAATAGTAATCTATTCTTTTATTTTTTATATCTACTTCTAATCTTATATCTCCATTTAAAAAATATTTTCTACCAGATGAAGTTTTGGCTGATATTAAGGAAAACTTATCTTCTTCAAAAGTATGAAAAAATGCATAGTCATATCCTGCTATAGCTCCTAAATAACTTTTATGAGTACCTCTTGATAAAAACTTAGAATCAAAATAAAAACCAGGATGCATTATACCGTCATTTTTTATACTATTATACCAAAGGATAGAAAAATCAGATAATGATGTTGCTCCATATATTGTTTGATACTTTTTTGCCAGTTCTTCGAGATCAATATTCTTTTCTTCAGCTTCTTTTACATACTGTCTTACTACATTTAAATTACTATTTTCTAAACAACCTGTCTGGTATTTGTTTATTATTTCTCTTGGTATAGATAAATAAACTACTTTTCCGTTATAATAAGTTTCTTTAGTAACTGTTTTAGAAGTGATATCTGGTTTAAAGCTTCCTTGTTCTCCTTCTTTAGGGTATAAACTACCTTTAGCAAATTGGTATTTTTTACCTAGATCTTTTTTAATAAAACTATCTCTATTTAAGGTATCTTCTACTCTCCATAAATTAGTGTCCAATATCTGTTTTTGATTTTCAAGGAATAATTTTTCTACTTCTTGAAAAGAAAAAGTATCGAATAAATTTACATTGTCAAATGCAGTAGTATAATATTTATATAATAGTCCTCTATAATTCATTATATATTTCTTTTACTATTTTTAAATCTAATTCTGTATCTACATCTATTAACTCTTCTTCAGGCCAGTCAATTAAATATGGAAAAGGGTCGCTATAAGTATTTGAAAATAGTTCCCAATTTTTTAACATATATGATTTTTTATACATTACTAAAGAATGTGTAGCTTCCCATAAACTAGGTCCTGAAGTTGTAGATAGCCTATCATTAGGTTTAAAGTTAACTGGTGTAGCAGCTTTATTCCAAAAAAAGTTTCTAGTATTTTTAACTGTAATAGCACTTTCTAAAGGACTTTTTTTAAACCAGTCTATTACTTTTTGTAGTTTATTTATATCTAAGAAAGGTTGACATGGATTATAGTTTATAATATAGTCTGATTTTACTTTATTTAAATGATCGTACATTACTTTATGAGGAGCATTACCAGGTGCTACAGATTCATACTTTCTATCTAATATCTTCACTCCTTTAATAATTCTATCTTTTAAAGCTTGTTCATGAACAGCTAAATATTTTTCATCTACATTTTTTAAATCACTCACCTTATTTAAAGCTATATCTAAAATAGTATTACCATCACCTAAGTCACGAAGATGTTTTTGTGGACATCTTGTACTTTTCATTCTTGCGTGTATTATAATTGCTATACTTTTCATTAATAAGTTCCTAATAATTCAAATCCTTTAAAAAATCTTAACGTTTTCATTCTTGTATCTATTTCCATTTTTAAAAAACTATTATCAAAGTGATTATGTAAATCAACTTTATAATTATAATTTAAAGATTCATTACCTAGTTTAGGGTATTGTATAAAAATAGGTACATCACTACCGGACATAGCCAATAAAAGAGCTCTGTGTGTTCCTCTATCTAATATTCTTTCTGAGCTTATATAACATATAGGGTAAATTAATCCGTATCTTTTCATAGTAATAAACTGTTCAGGTTGTAAATCAGCGCTCCATTGTAAAATTTCATGTTCCTGAAAATAATCTTCAAATTTATAAAGATCTGGATATTTTTTATTGTACTCCTCTATTAAAGCATCCATTCTATCTTGTGATAACTCTCCTGAGTCTAATTCTTTAATGAATTCTTTAAATCTTCTTACATCAGGGTTAGAGTGTACTGATGTCATATATTTAACAAAGAGTTCTCCAGGTAAAGTTAAGTACATCCAATGATCCCAGGTCTTATTCAAACCTTTCATATCCATAGATATAATATCAGCTTTAGCTTGTAAAGTTTTAGTCTTAAAAGGATCTATATCAAAATAAGTTGGGCTGTGTCCTAACCAAAAAGCACTATGATCTATATTTTCTTCATCAGAATTAACTGGTCTTTCGTTTTCTCCGCCTTCTTTATCTAAATTATTACCTAATAAATTATGATTAGCTAAATACATATCTATTACTTCTTGATAAGGTATTATATCAAAAGGTTTTAAATGTTTGAATGTATCAAACCAGTATCTTACTTTTTGTTTTTTAAACTTCATAGTTATAATTAAAATATTCTATATCTTTAGCATATTTTAGTTTTACTTTATTTATTAGTTCGGCGTTATACACGTCTTTATAACTTTTCTCTATTGGAGATATATTATTTACAGTTAGATCTATACTAGCTAAACCTAACTTACTACATATAACATTGAAATCTTTAGACAACGTTTCGTATTTACCAATATAGTTAATATATGGCAGATAATCAACATTATTACTGTATTTTCCTTGTAAAAACTCATACTGACTTGGTAAATGTATAAATTCACCGTAATAATCAGCTATTTGTTGGATAGTACCTGTTTTTTCATCTTCTACCTTAGTATTATAGTATATTTCAAAAAAAGTTTCTAAATTGTCTACTACATCTTCAAATTTATAATTTTTATGCAAAAACTCTCTATACTTATACTGTGAGTATAGTCTATCCCAAGGGTTTCTTACAAATGTAAAAACAAAATACTCTTTAAACATTTTTTCATCAAAATTATCATGATGTATCTTGAATCCTTCATAAATTTTGTCTACTCCTGTTAGTTTATTTAAAGCTTTACCTATAGTTATACCAGCACATTTAGGAATATGTAAAAATATAAATTTATGTTTATGGTTTATCATACTAAATTAATATATTTTGTATAGTTATCAAAATCTAATAAATCGTAGTTACTCCAATCTTCAATTTCAGAAGATAAACTAAGTAAATGGTCTATATCCAATTCATCCCATTGGTCTACTAGTATTATTGGAAACAATTTAGCATAATATTCTGTTAATATATTTTTTTCACATATAGGAATAGTTTTCATATAAAGAGCCTCCCACATTCTATGACAATCTATACCATTTCCAGGAGGGCTTATGCAAAATTTATGAGATTTTAAAGTTCTTAAGTAATCCCCATACTCTTGGTGAGATAAAAATTTAAATCCTTTATTTTTAAGAATTTTATAGCACTCTGGTCTATACTCCTCTCTGACACCACCATTAATTTTAAAATAAAAATAACATAAATTGTTTTTACCTATATCTTCTTTTATTACTTTGTTTATAATATCAAGATTACCCCAAGGCCAGTTACTATTTGCTATTCCGATAGGAATTGGTATTACATTATCATTTACAGTATTAATATTTTGAGTATATATTTTTTGTAAATTAGGTAAATCTAAATAATGACAATGAATGTCGTTAAAATTTTGATCTGAGTTATGTAATATTAAATTAAATGGGTTTTGAAATTGTTCTAATTTACGAAATAGATTAGAATCTAACAGTGCTTTTTTAGTTTTATTTATTAAACTACTATTTACATAGACTAACCCAGGATTATTGTAGTTAGTAAAATTGAAATCATCAACATCTATTGAACGCAAATTACTTTTACTCTCGAAAGGTTTATGCTCTAGTTTACTTATACCTATATCACAAATATCTTGAAATTTTTCTCCTGTAATTATATTCATTAGAACTTTTTATTTTCATCAATTATAAATTTAAAAAGATCTACATTAATGTTTTTATTGTTAACTAAACAACTTAGTGCATTTACATCTTTAGGTAAGCACATACCGCCAAACCCTCTGAATTCCTTTGAATACTTTAAATATGCTGTCTCTGCTACACTTTCTAGAGCATAAGCTAATAATACTTTATCGTAATCTACATTAAATTTATCACAAATTTTACCGAAAGAGTTAGCAAAGGTAATCTTTACTGCTTTAAAAACATTTGAAAAATATTTTACAAATTCTGCTTCTTCAGGCTTTAAAATTAAAATGTTTTTTGGATAATCACCATGACATTTTTTTACTACATCAATACATTTATCGTTATTTGCACCTATAATTAATACATTATGGTTTTTTGTAAAGTCTTCATATGCGTGTACCTCTCTTAAAAATTCTGGTACTAAGCAAAGTCTTTCAATATCAAATAATTTTTTTAGTTTATTATAAGTACCTGGTATTATAGTAGACTTAACAGCTATTATTCCTTTATAATTAGATAGTGCTTTTAACGTTTTAAGTATTTGTTCTATATCACAAGAACCATCTTCGTTTGAATTAGTAGGGAGACATAAATATAGTATATCTGTGTCTATTACATCTCTAATGGAAGTATTAAATTTAATATCATGAATTTTTACTTCATGACCTAAATCTTCAAATCCTCTTTTGATAGCAGTACCTACTACCCCTACTCCTATAACACCTATTTTCATAACATTAATCTTCTTAAATATTTAGCAGAGTTTTCGTATCCTTCTTTTTCTAACTCTACTTTATTATAAATACGGTTGCTTAAGAATTTATTGAGTTTATATGCAATAAAATATCCATCAACTAACTCTTGCTTATTTGTCGTATTATGAGCAATCCCTATACCTAACTTTTCTACTAACTTAGCTAAAGTTATAATTTCACTTGAATCTTTAGGATCATATAATGCTACTATAGGTATATTATGTTCTACACAGTGAGTTAACATTCCCACTCCTGGTCTAATAACGTATATACATTCGTTTGTAGTTGTTATATCACTTGATATTTCATTAAGTGAACTACAAGTACTTTTTACAATATCTAAACATTCTTTGTAACTAGTTAAATAGTCTAAACTTGGCTCTACTGTAACTATGGTTTTATAATATTCCCAATAATTTACTTTTTGTTTATGGGGACAACCAAAACCAAATTGTACTTTATTGTCGTAGTTTATTACACTATCTGTCTCTGTGTATTTGTTAGTGATAATAGTAGGTTTATATTTTTTTAGTAAATCATAATCATATTTAGTTAAAGTATTGTCACCAAATTTATTTTCAAAAACATCTTTCCATAAAAAAGATCCCATTAGTATTACATCTTTTCTATATTCTAATAACCCAACAATATTATCACTAATTACATAGTTATAGTAATCTAAATCTTTGCCGTAATAATCCACCCAATTATAATAACTATCGAAATCTACTTTATTGCTTTTTACAGTAACATCCCATCTAATGTTTGATAGTTTATAAAAAATAAAATTTACATTTAATATAGGTAGAAATTTATCATATTGAAATTTTTCACAATAAATATCTATACTAAAATCTTGCTGTAAATGTGCAGCTACTTCAATCACTCTTTTAAAATGACCGTAACCGTTAGAACAGGTAAAAAAAGCTATTGTTGGTTTTATAGTTGCCATTCTTTTATAACTTTTATTATCGCTTCATCAAAATAAACTGAGTAGTCTCCTGATATGTAAGGTATTTTCTTTTTAGTTTGTTTTAAATATTTTAACGTTGATTCTTCTATTCCTTTAACATTTTTTTTAGCAAAATTAACTACACTATCTTCATAATCTTCATAAAAGTATTCAGGTAATTTATGTTCTAACTTTATTAGACGATTTAATGATTGCTGTAAGTATAGCTCTTTTATTATCCAGTTTAACCAAGTATGTTTATTTTTATCTTCGACGTTTGGTTTAAAACAATCGTTTTTATCTCCTAATGATATATGATTCCAAGGTATAGGATTTACTAATAAATTATTATGAAATTTTATCATATTATCTTTTGTCCATTTTTTAGAAGTATCATATAAACCGGTCGATATAAATGCTTCCCATAACGGTAAAGATAATAAAGTTTGAACTTTATTTTTTCTATTTAAATAAAAAATATTATAATCTTTGACTAATTTATCAAAAAATTTTATTTTGTTTAAAAATGTTATAACATTAGGATTATTTAATAATATAACTTGATATTTTTTGTTATAATCTTTTGTAAGAAAACTGCGAACTTGATCTAATAAATTATTATCATTATCAAAATCTACCTCTCCTAAATTTATAGGTTTAAGATTAAAATGATGTTCTGCTATACGTTCTACAATATGTGACATCTGAGTGCCCCCAGAGCGGTAATGTGAAAGTATTATTGTTCCTTTTTTATTTTTGTTTACTAACATATTAATTGTAGTACCAGTCTCTAAAATATTTTTCCATTATTTCCCAATGGTCTGAGTTAAGTAAATGTAAGTCTTCAGGACAACCTTCTTTGACTAATGTTTCTATAAACTCTAATCCTTTAAAAGGGGTTATACCATATTCCCTCATATAATCATGCATTAATACTCCAGGTCCTACAGCATTAAAATTAGGATCATAGTCTTTTTCTACTTTATCATGTATTTGGTATTGTCTATAAAAATATAAATTTGCTAACATATCCATAGTATATGAATTACATCCAAAAACACAATCATTAATATTAAAAGAATAAAATTCATGTTCCATATAACCACCATGAGTATACATAAACATATTATCTTCCATAGGTTCCCACTTAATAGGTTCTGCTGGGTTAAAACAAACATCAGGTCTAGTTTTAAATACAACATCGTATTCAAAATTATTTTCTAGTTCGTACTCTCTTTTTAACATTATAGATTGAGATAAACTATAAAAAAGAGAACTCCAATGGTCATTATCATAAAAAAATTCTTGTTTTTTATTATCAAAAATAAATTTTTTAGGTTTATAAGCATCAATAAACTCTTTAAACTCTTCTGGTGTAACGTCTCTATAATTGTAATCTTGGGATAAACCAGGTCTATCCATACTATAATTCCATGTATGTACAAAATAATCTACTTCAACACCTGAGGTACTGAAAAACCATTTCTGGTTTTCTAAAGCTATTCTCCAGTTTCTCAATTGACCACTTATAATTACTGCTACTTTCGCCATAATTCTTTTACTTTAATTCTATTAGTCCAACAACTACCGTATAAAGAGTTTTTAGTTCTTTTTGCATTAGCAACAAAAGGTAAAACAAACCCATTACAGAACATTATACTATCATTGATAAGACACTCTTGAGCTGCTCCGCTATGTACTACGTTTTTAACATAGAGTGCTTTTTCGTTAACCTCTTTATCATAAAATCTAGTATAGTTTATATTTTTAAGTAATTCTAGATCGTTATAAATTATATGTCCATTATAAAAGAAATCATTATTAAGTTCTTTCTTTTTAATTTCAAAATATACTTTTGATATATCGCCTACATAAAGATCTACATTAGCAGGTGTAGTTATTTCATACGTTTGTTGAGGAACTATTAGAGTATATTTACCGTTATAAAAACTATTGTTCATAAATTCTATATTTTAATTCTTTATCTATAGAGTAATTTCTCATTACATTTATATTATGTTGAAGTACATCTTTCATATCAACGTACATATTAAATAATTCTGTTGTTGATTTTTTTGATACTTCTAATAATATATCCATTACTGATTTTAATCTATCCCAATCGTTTTCAATTTCATCATAACTTTCATCCCACCATTTATCAAATGTTTTAAATCCTCTTTCTTTTAATACTTTTAGTGCTCTATAAGGTCCATACTGTATTATAGGATGCCCACAATATATAGGATTAAAAGTTGAACTATGTAAATGACATGCTCCAGGTACTTCCGGAAATGCACACATAACAACACTTATGAAAGTATTTCTATAATGAATAGACTGGAAAGGTAAATCAGCATTAAACTGTCCTACTTCATATCCGGGCTCACCATGATTAGTTTGATCTGTATTATCAATATCAAAAGGTATTTGCTTTTTTAACGAATCTATATTATCATTATCTAATAAAAAATTAAACGTTCCATGACCCCAGTTAGACATATCTTCTTTATGAAACTTTGGATAGCTTATTAATGATTTATCAATTAAATTAAATTTATTAAAAAATAACATCATTAAGTTTCTTTGTAATCTTCCTGTGCGGTTAACTTTTAAAAAAGTTTTTATATTACTCCATTGCTCTCTTTTATACTGTATTTCTTCTTCAACATCAACTACTGCAGGAAGAGCTTTTTCGTGAACTAATCTTTTTGTATCAGTTACATTCCACATATAACTTATTACATTTATAAAACTTTTATGCGCATTATTTTTTGTATATACTTTATGTAACTTTTCAGCAACTAAATTATTAGTAATATAGTATACTTGACTAGGGGGTAGTTTTAGTATTTCTAAAGACTTATATAGAATAGGGTAAAAGTCCCATACATGATCTCCTTCTAATGCATTATCTAAAATTAATTTACATTTACCTACTCTAACGTAATCTAATATTTTATCTGGTATTATTTGTAAATTGGCAGCTGCTAATTCTTGGTGGTGGTGTAAAAGTACAATATACGAAGTATTGTGGTTTTCATCATAATCTTCTAATTTTATACCTTTTAAGTTTAATATTTCACGATTACCTAAAGAAGAATGAGAAAATAAAGGACGTCTTATAATATAACCTCTATTATCTTCCTCCTCCACAGTATGGTCTTTGTAAGGATTAATATTAGCATAAAGATCCATAATTTCTTGAGAAGCATCATGTAAATATGCTTGATTAAAATCGTCTATTAAATAAGTCTGATCATTCATAATATATTTCTTCAATTTTAGATTTTAGATCTTCAGCGATAATGTTACATGAATTAGCATCAGGATGAGAATTTTTCATTGTTATTACTCTAATATTAACCCTGTCTTGATCGTTTTTTTCATCTCTAAATGCAACTATTTTGCTTTTATCAATTTTATCCATTAAAACTTTTAGATCGGGGTATTCATAAGTATTAAAAGTATCAGCAATTGGTTGAAATCTTACAAATAAGTAATCAATATTATTTGCAATAAAATAACTTTGTAAATTAATTAAATTTAAATAATACTTTATCAAATTGTTTCTAATCCAATTATCATCATTTTTAATCCATTCCTGTGTATAGTTGTAATATGCTTCTATAGTATTAAAGTATTCATCATTAGGAAGATCCATATTTTTTGTTAATAATCTAATATAGCTTTCATAATTACTAATTTTATTATTGATTGAATAGGATCTATCTAAACCTATTCTATGCATTATATAATTTTTAAGATCTGAGTTACTCCTATTTTTTATCCCATTTGCATTTAAGTTTAGAATAGTATTATCAAACCAAACACTTTGTCTTCCCGGCCATGTTAATCCTATAATTACTAGTGTATCCTTACTGTGTATAGTTTCTGGTGAAAGAAAGTTGCTAAGATCCATTATAGTTCTATCAGATATAGTTTGCATTGAGTTACTATTAGCAGATTTATTATTTAAAGAAAGATTTAGTTTTTCCCCAAGTAAGTAGGGCCAAGTTTTATCTTCATCTAGAAGATGTCCTTTAGTAAAACTACATCCGTTAATATAAAGATTTTTATACATTTTTTAACTGTTTACCTAAATATTTAGCCCATAAATTATGTGATAATTCAGTAGGGTGATAGGTTTCATCAAATAAATGAAGTCTAGCATCATGGTCTTTAGTAAGCTCTGGTGGTAGTTCTTCTTTCATTCTCTCTATCATAGTTTTTTTAATAAATAAATTATCATATAACTTAAAATAAGTTTCAAATAATCCTCCTATATTCATTTCACTTAGATAACCACCTTCTTTTTTATAGTGTTTATATAAAGAGTGTATAAATTTATTAAGATTTACACTTTCGAATACTGCATGTCTGTCAGGATCTAAAACTGCTTCAGTAGATTCATAAAATCCATCAAAAAAATAATGTTTTATATTATTTACCTTAAAAGTATTATGTAGAGTTATAACCTGTGTGATATATCTGGTTATGTATTCTTCTTCATTCCAAAAATATCTTCCGTACAAATTATAAAACTTCTTTTTATCTTTATGATTCAAAGCATTATTTTGTAATTGAGATGGATACATAGTCTCCCAGGCTTTTATATTTTCTACTCCATCTTTCCAAAAGAAATCTTTCCTTTCTGGGGAGGTCCACCCTATAATAGCTACTATTTGACTAGATTCATACTGTTTAAGTATAGAAGGTAGGTTATTTAATACTCTTCTTACTATTCCATCATTAGAAGACCCTGCTTTCGAAATATTTAAAGTTTCATAATTAAGTAACTTACCTAATTTATGTGGCCAAACTCGAGGTAATCGATATTGAGCGTTATCTGGATGATTAACATGCCAAGGTTGATCAGGAAATAGTTCCGGATCGACTATATCTCCTGCTGTCCAGCTACATCCATCAGCTAATAATAGTTTTTTCTTTACTTTTGCAGCCATTCGTCTTTGTATAATATAGGATGGTTACCATTAATAGATTCGTCCATTATTTTATAATATGTATGTTTTTTAAAACTTGTTGTGAATAAAGGAAAAGCATTAGAAGTAATATTTAAATCATTTAAAAAATTATCATAGTTAGTAAAAAACATATTAACATGAGTATTAGTTAAAGCTGATTTATTTAATGATATTTTTTCTATATCCCCTCTAAAAGGAAAGCTATGCTCTTCAGAAAACATTGTTGCTGCTCCTAACCATAACAAGCTATGAGTATAATCATCACTAAGTAGTTTAACATCTTGTTGTAAAACCTTACCATTTACTGAAAAAGTAAATTTTTCTCCATTTCTTCTTAATATTACATCAAAATATTCTACTTTATCATCTAATTTAAAACTATGAGTTAATGATTTAAAATCATCTCCTTGTTTTCCTAACTCCCACCATTCAAAAACTACCTGCTCTTCGTTATTATTTAACTTATAAAAAATTCCTATATGTTTACCATTCATTGCTATAGGACACCCTACATGATCTGAGCCCATATTAATATTTTGTAAGCCACTTTCTCTATCAGGTTTAAATCTTAGTAGTAAAGTAAACTCAGAATCCCAAAATCTTGCTCCATTATTTAAGATTAAGCTATTATGGTTTCCAGTTTGGAATAAATAAACATTTTCAGTATCGAATAACATATTATATTTTTATATTTTGACAATAATGCCAAAAATCTTCTAGCTCAGGATAAGTTTTAACAAAATTAGTACCTCTTCTTTCATCATGAGCTTTAAAAAACTTACCAAAATTATATCTTTGATGTTTTAATTGTTCATCTTCTTCTCTAGAAATCATCCAATCATATATTCTTTTTATTTTTTGAGTTTCTATATCAGAATACCCCACGTGTTTATGGTCAAATTTAGGAATACCTAAAAAATCTGTATATTGAGCAGTCTTAAAAACTTCTTTAGCCCACTTTTGAGGTAAAACTTGTACTGTTTGATGAGTAGGGTATCTTAAATAAGAAGAATCTAAAAATATTGCTGATGTCCAGTATCTATCAGTAGAAGCATATTCTTTTTTTAAGTCATATACACCATCGATAAGCTTTTTATAACTTGGTACTGATAAAGCATTAAAGGTAGACATTATCGTTAGGTTAACTTTTGGACATTTGGTCAATACTTTATTCATATTATCCCAAAAACGATTAAATTCTAATCCATTTCTTATGTATTCAGCTTGTTCCCCCCATCCATCTATAGAAGTAAATATAATAAATTCATTAACTCGGTCTTCATCTTCTATCCTATTTACTTTTTCAATAAATTTATCTAATAACGCATCTTGTATACCTAAATTAGAGTTAATAGCTAAGTTTAATTTACGATTTGGGTTAGGTTCGTTAATTATGTAATCTAAAACACCCCAAGTATCTTTTGATAATAAAGGTTCTCCGCCAGTAATTCTGAAGGTATGTAGATCTCGGTACAAATCAGGCCACCATTTCCAAAAAGCTTCTACATAAGGGTTATGTTCTCTATGATTAATAGGCATTTTACCTTCTTTCCTTAAAACCTCCATGTCATTGAAGTTATCCATAGTAGGATAAGCTCCATATTTATTTGCTTCTTGTACCCATGAAGAAGAAAAAGAAGGACCACAGTAAGAACATTTAAAATTACATCTATTTGAAAAAGCTACTTCAACATACTTAGGATTATAGTCAGCTCTCCAGTCTGCGGTTGCTATTTCGTTAAAATGTGGTAAAGACCAGCTTTCATTTGACTTAAATACTCGGTCTGAAAATCTATCTGAGTTATCTTCTACATTCCAGCAGTAATCACACTCTTTAGGCCTCTTACCTTCAAGCATTTCTTTACGTTTCTTCTTTTTGAACCTAGTATTATGTAATGCAGAAGGATTTCTTTTAATTTCTTTTACTGGTATATGATGAGTTGAAGGGTGATGGCATGAATGAGTCTGTCCCATCTGTAAATGCATGGTTACTTGAGTCCATTTTGCTAAACACATACCGCATCCTATTCCATCCAGCTTTTTTTTAGTTTCTGCGTAGTGAGGATTATCAAATGTTATAGACATATATTTATAACTTTACATTTATTAACTTAGCCCAAGGAGCTAATTTTTTTTCTTCTAAAAAAGTATATTTTAAACTATTTAAACCGTCTTTTTTGTATCTATGCTTACCTTGTTGCATTTTTAATACATACTTTCTTTCGTTTTCAGCTGTGGTTTCTCCTTTAATCCATTTTCCGTCTACTAAACCTTCAGTTTGGTGAGGTAAACATCTAAATCTTCCATCTACTCGGTGCGGTATTATAGAGTGATTAATAACCATATCATCTTTTTCTATCAACTTTACATTTTTTGACTTGAAAGAATTATCTTCTGTTAATTTATATATCTCTCTACCTCTACTTTCTATTATTACCTCACCTATATCACCTTTAAAGTAACTCCCAGGGTGGTTTTTATCGAAAGAAGGAGTATGTCCAATATAAATATTCTGATTCTTGTAATTATATAGTTGTCCTTTCCAATTTAATGGCGATTGAGTACCATGTCCTGCTCTTGCATCTGCTTCTATACCATTTAAGTAGAAATGACATAGTTTATCTTTAACATTAAACTCTGCGGTTAACCAAGACCATTGTTGAGCATATCTTTTCAACCACATATAGTTATGTTGATTAAAACTATTCCAGAATTGCAAAGTCATAGCACGAGAATTATTATAAGCGAACCCAAAATCATATCCCGGTATCCTTAAAATAGGAAATTCTACAAAGTCTGCATCAGGAGTACCTATTAAGTGTATAGGAGCTTTATGTTGCTGATGTTCAGCTTTAACTAAAACTGATATTTTAAAGTCTTTCTTAAAGAAATTAGGTTTTAATACTTTGGAAGGTATTTCTAATGTAGAGTTTTCACCATTAAATCTATAATACTTATTATATCTAGGTAAATTTGCTTCTTTCACATCAGTATACCCTTCTAAATGACATCTCCAAAATAGATCATCATCTTCCATCCCCCAATCCCAGTAATTATTAGAATATCCATTAGTCTTATAAGCTTGTTCTTTTGTAAAGAGTACTGCTCCACCAAAATACTCTTGATATTTAAGTTGATAATCACTTTGTGATATACTTATTGCAATATGACGTGGATTATCAGTAGGATAAGAGTAATCACATGTATCATTTTCAGGTATCATATCTATATCATGCCAAACTATATAATCACAACCATCTTTAAAGGCAAATTCTGCTGCTACATTCTTCATAGCACCTCTATTAAAGAGTTTATCATCACATTGGTGACCAAAATACATGCAAAACTCTATATTTCTTTCTTTTAAGAATTTTCCTACCTTAGGAATGAATTCATGTAGGTGTTTTTCACGATTTCTATATGGAACACATACTCCTAACTTCATACTGTCTTAGATATTAATTGTTTAAACTTCGTAGTACTCCATCCATGAGATCTATTTAAATAATAAATAGGGATTTTCAAATCATCCCCTGTAAAAGGCTTATTTTTATAATCATCACCTAAAAATCTAATATCAAACTCTCCTTCCTTCAATAATCCATACAATGTACCTTCATAAGTATAAGATATTACATCGCATACGGATTTTAATTCTAATAACATCTCTTTTCTCTCTTCTACTGATAGAATAGGTTTAATTTTATGAGGTCTTTCAATAGAAGGGTCAGAATGAAGCATAACAACCAAACAATCACAGTTATTAGCGCATTCTTTAAACATTTTTATATATCCTGGATGCATTACATCGAAATTCCCACAAATTACACCTTTTTTCATTATATACCTACGTTTAAATGTATTATACTTCTTCTGCTCCCTTTTAAATTTTCTTTTCTTCTACCATGTAAGGTAAATTTACAGTTAGATAAGCCATCTTTAGTAAAATCTACTGATCCTTCTTGTACTTCGTTTTCAAACCTAAGCTGATTCCATCTAGTATTCTGATCTTTCCACATACCTTCAGTATACCCGTTATTTTCGTGTTCTTCTACTCTAATTTTACTATTTCTTCTATAAGGTATAAAATCTACTATATAATCTTTAGCATTATACTTCATAATCTCACAATTTTTAATAGTTCCAGTATTACCTCCTTCAGTTAGGTCCATTAAATTGTAGTTTTTAATAAATCTAGTATCGTAATACGTATTAATATGTGCTGCTGCGTTATAGTTATTAAAATCTTGTATTAATCCAAAGTATTTATTAGTAGATATATCTTTTACTTCGTTTTTATTCAAACAACTATCCCAAATAGCAAAAGAATCTATAGTTCCTTTAAACCACTCTTCATTTCCTTTAGCACATCCTAAATATACGAAAGGTTCTTTATTATAATCATGGAGTGGGTTATGAACTGTGCTTTTAGCTCTTAAATTAATGGTACCTACTAACTTCCCACCCATATACATACTAAATTCTCTTTCAGATGCACTAAAAGTTACTAATACGTCACTATTTCTTGGTGAAAAGGGTTTAGAAGCTATTTGATGAAACTTTTTCTTCTTATCAAACAACTGTAATACTACTCTTTTGAAGGAATTATATAAAATAGAGAAATCATACCCTGGTATATTGAATAAAGTAAACCTATCTGACTCTTTATCAGGGTTTAGTTTCATTTTTTCGGGGCAGAAAGAAATATAAATAGAGAAATCTTGAGATATATCAATAGTATTACGTAATTTAACGTAAGCATTGAGTCCATTAAATTTTAACACAGATTTAGAGGTATCAGCTAGTTCTCTATGCTGTCTATCTAATCTAATGTTATTTTTAATACACCTATACCTAAGATCGTCATCTTCAAATCCCCATCCCCAATAAGTATTAGAGAAACCATTTATCTTTTCAAAGTCTTTTACTGGGAATAAAGTTATTCCACCAAAATACTCCTCAAAAGGTAAGTCTTGCGTAGCTAAATGCACTGGATAATCAGAATTAGAGTAATCTACCTCAATAGGTGTCATATCTACATCGTGGAATACAACATAATCACATCGCTGCTTAACTGCTTCTTTGAAACCTATATTAAGTAACGTGCCTCTATTGAAGGCTGATGCGTTATCTTGTTCAACTATGATTATACAGTAGTTAAAGTCTCTATTATCTAGATAATTAACTATTTTCTCTTGAAAACTTAAAAGTTGGTCATAGCGATCTCTATATGGTACTATTATCGCTAGCTTTTCCAAATCTTTTGTTATTTATCTTCTTCTTCTTTAACGTACTTGTTATAGTATTCAGATAAGTACCACTGAAGTCTTTCACTCCACTCGTCTTTATCTATTTCTTCAACCCATAATGTAAGATCTTCTAAAGAAGTAGCAATTTTTTCTAATGCTTTAATTTTTCTTTCTTCGATTTCTAGTTTCTGGGCATCTGTGATTGCGGTTTGTACTTTTGCGCTCATGTTTTAATTATTAATTTAGTTAAACTGTTCCAGTATTTATATTCTGTATATTTAATATAGGAACTTTCTTTCATTTTTACAACTTTAAATACAGAATTTTTTATATTTACTTTAAAGTCAAATGCTTTAAGTGAATTATACATTTTTTCATACTCTTCTGAGTAAGAATATTCTTTTTTATTATCAGCTACCTCTTTAATTCTTTCTATACAGGTAGAATCCCATTTAAAATGGTGTACTTGAGTAAAACATTCTTGTATAGGCATTCTTTTAGGATGAGACTTACCCCAAGAGTTAGTATTATCATCGAATAAAGCATAATGTTGACCAGAAGTTACTTTTTGATTACCTTTCATTAGAGTAACCTTGTTAGCACATGCACCAGATAAAGGATATCTAAAAAAACCAGCTAAAGGGAAAGCTTTTAATATATCCGTCTCTCTGCTAATAATAGGAAATGTACCATCTATACCTAATCTATCTAAGAAACCACCTGTAACAAAGGTATACCCATGTTTATCACAGTGTTTCATTATATCTTCTAATGGCTCAGGATAAACTTGTAGTTCATCATCGTCAGATACTATCCACCAATCGTTAGGCTTAGTTAATTTTACTTCATTATATAAGTCTGTTACTTTATTCCAGTTAAATTTAGGTTCTGTAACTACTTTATACGGTCTTATACCTAATTCTTCTATTTCTTCTAGGATACCATCATTATTATGTTGTCTATAAACTACAACATACATTTTTTCTACTTTATCTTCATAATGTTTAAGCATATGAGGTAAAATAGTTGTATTATGTCCTACTACTGTAACTAAATTAGGCATTTTTGTATATAATCTTTATTATCTATTTTATTTTTTATAAATTCAGCAAATTTTGTATGACCGTTCCAACTAAAGTGTATACTATCTTCTATTACTCCTTTAGTATCTTCAGAAATTGTTTCAAAATCATCTGTATCTTTCCATATTTTAATATTCCAAATATAAGTTTTTACTTCTTTATCTATTAATTCAATAGCTAAGTCTTCTAATATGTTATAGTAATAATCGTTCCATAAATCTTTATAAGGGTATATGAAAGATTTTCTAAAGTCTAATAATACTTGTTTTTGTTTATCATCAAAGGGTGAATTTTGTATACTTAACCATCCTGCTAAGTTATCTGAGATGATTCTTTGGGAATCTAAAGAAGGTACTAACAGTCCATAAGGTGAAGTAGTACTAACAATTAGTTGATCACCTTTTTTAAAGTTTTTTAAGTTTTTTATTATACTGTTTATAATAGATGGAGAAGACCCTGCAATTGTAGCAATATTTTTTTGTTCTAAATTTAAATACTCTGCAACTATATCAGTCCATCTTCTTTTATGATTACCGTTAGTGTATTTATAATATTCTGATCCTTTACCTGGTCTACAACCGTAACCATAAGTAATACTATCTCCTGCAAACCAAATATTAGACATGTTGTATAAGGGTTAATCCTGTTGTAGAAGGTTTAGATGGATAAAGTCCTTCATTAAATAAATTAAATGTTTTCCACTTCTTTTTATCTAAAGTTTTAATAAACTTAGAAGGTCCATCTGCAAAACTATCATGATGTTGTTGATCTTTTATATCTTTAGATACAATATAATGATCTTGATATGATATATCTGTATCGTGTATAGAAATAATACCATGCTTTGGTACTAACTTAGAATATAAATTAAAATCTAGTTTTACTCCTTCAAGAGAATGATCTGCGTCAATATGCAAGTAGTCTATTTTTATATCTTCTTTAACAAAATGGTCATAATATGCTTTTTCTGTAGTTTCGTTTATAATTCTAGGATGAAAATGTTTTCTAAGAAAAGAATCTTTTTTTAACCAGTTTACTTTACCTCCTACACCATTAGCTGCATCAACTATATACGTAGCTCCTATATCACCCCAGTTTTTATCATTATCTCCTTCAAATATTTCTTGATCATGTAGTTCTGCTCTTGCTGCTGTCATTATTCTAGGAATAAACCCTCCTCCACTGCCTAAACACACACATACTTTAGCTCTTTTAAGTTGTATAAGAGAATATATTACTAAACCATCACCTAAATGAAAGTCAGTAGCACCATGAGTCCATCGGTAAGGTACTTTTTTACCTAAATCACTGGTAATATAATCTCTAATGTATTCTTTATTTAAAATACTCATTTATATTTTTTGAAATATTATCAAAGATATGATTTTTTACGCTATTATCCAACTGTTCAGTTTCTTTTATTAAACTAAATCCACCTTCGTTATTTAAAATTTTAGGTTTATCCATCCAGTAATGTCTGAACCATAATCTTTGTTCTTTTCTATTTATTAATCCTTTTTCTGTAGGTAAAAAATATCTTTCTTTACAATGCCATATTTCATTTACTAGTGTATCATACTTTTGATTATGTAAATCTAATAAATGTTTTAATAAAAGTTGTTCAGCATAAACTAAGTAATTAGAATTAGGTACTTTTAATTCAGTAAGCTCTTTCATTAATTGAACGCTAGTAGATGCATAAGCATTAGTAAATTTAAAATTAGGAAAATATAAAAAACTACAATTTATAGATTTATGATTAGGTCTATTTAATATATGACTAGTTCTTCTAACATAAGGATCTAAAGGATCTGGATAGTAGTCTTGACCGTTTTCATCATGGGCTACAATAACATTATCTTTGAGTAAATGTTCAAAACTTTTATATACTACAAAATCGTTATCTAATATAACAGTAGGTGATTTTATTCCCTGTAATACTTCTACTTTAGCACTAGCCCAAAAAATATTTTTATCAATACCTTCTGACGGAGCTATTACTTTTATATCATCCCATGCTTCTAATAGTTGTATTTTATTAAATATATCATAGGTAAGTTTATCACAATATAAAACTGTACGTGTATTAGGATTATGTTTCTTCCATTGACTGACAGAAGTTAAAATAAGTTTTGTATCGAAAGGGTTATAAAAATTTGTACTTTTACGTATATTTTCTAATACCCATATAACATTTACCATTAACCTTTAATTTATTTTTACGAATCAGTAGACCAACAATAAAAGTTAGTTACACTTGTATGATCAGTAGCAGTTAAATTTAAAGTAGCATCAGTTGATATAGTTGTACTTCCTGCGGAATCAGATGTCCATTTTTGAAATACCTTAGGATATGTAGCTGTTGCTACTAATCTAACTGTTGCATTATCGTTATAACTGCAGTTTTTTATTACTTGTGTACTACTTTGACCTATCGAATCTCCTGTATACGGTAAAGTTACTTGAGCACTTATATTTGTTTTAGTATGAACATTACCGTAAAATATTTTATTATTATATAATTGCTCTGATATTTTTATATTACTACCTCCTGTAGCAGGAAACATATCATCCCCCCAAGAAGAAGATGAACCAGATACAGATATATTATCATTGCCATCTATTTCATTAGCCCAGTTGTCTGTGCTACTAAAAGAAATATTTGTAGTATTATATTCGTAAACTGCCATATTAATCTACTATTATTTCGTTATTGGGAAAAAGTTCCTCTAATTCTTCTCTTATCTTGCTATATGCTAATCCGAAAATATCTTTTTGAATCATTGCAAAATTATCAACATCAACTAATTCTTCTTTTTCGTCGACTTTTACCATTTTTTCACTTTTTACTTCTTCGTAAGCTGTAATTTCATTTCCTGTCTCTGGATCAAAACTAACATAAGGTACTTTTTCTATTACCAGTTGTTTCTCCCACACAGGAACTACTTTATTTACCTTTTGAGATAAATTAAATTTAAATGATAAAGGTATGTTAATTTGTTCTCCATTTGATGATCTATTAGTATAAAAAATAGCATCTCCAGGTACGTTTTGTTTTAATGCTACATCTGCTTTTGTTGCATATAACGCAGTAGAAACTATCATTCTATTAGCTTCTCTTTGAACAGTTATTTGATCAATTCTCATATAAGGTTTAGTACTCGGTCCTCTATGCGTATCAATATCTATGTTAAGTAATAACCCCATAACCTTATTGTTTTTCTTCTAATTTTTCTATTCTCTCTTTTAGTTCTTTATTAGCTTCAATTAATAAAGCAACTATTTTTTCATACTGGACTGCTTTATATCCATTATCTCTAGTAATAACTACTTCAGGTAGTATTTCTTCAACTTCTTGTGCTATTACACCAATATCATGTCCTTCGTTAATATGTATGCCTTCGGTTGGTATCCAATCAAAAGAATAGCCTCCAAGTTTAGAAATTTTTTCTAATGGGCTTTCTATAGGTTGAATGTTATCTTTTAATCTACGGTCAGATGAGTAATATGCCGTAATATCTCCTGCTACTCTTAAGTAACCGGTAAGGTTCCCATTGGAACCGGTAATCTCCCCTGCAACGTTTAGGCTAGCTAAATGTGCAGCTGAACCCGATACTATGACTTTTTTC
>MDTB01110350.1_pt1 | contig 32951 bp, 37 predicted proteins | sample 811161 | NCBI WGS metagenome assembly MDTB01 (sample SAMN05326650, study PRJNA326480) | marine metagenome | isolation source: seawater | place: Mediterranean Sea | collected 2009 | reverse complement strand
GCTAGAAAAAAATATTTTTATTTAACTTCATATTTGATTATTTTGCTTTTTACGAGCTGTATCGGCACCATAAACACCGAAAATGATGCCTTTGTAAAAGAAAAAATGTCCCAAATTACAGCAAAAAACGCAGAATCTCATTTAGAGCTGTTATTTTACAAGCAGTTTCATCATATCGCACGGAATACGCCTGTAAGGGCAAACTATATGCTTATTTATTCGTTAGATGTTTCTAACACACAGACACTTTCAGTTACGCAAAACTCATCTAACTTGAAAAACACGTCTGTCACAGTGGCCTTTGAGCTAAGAAACATACGGGAAGGAGGGTTAATTCACAAAGGTAAAATAAAATCTGAAGCTACATCAGGTGCCGTTTCTGGTCTATTTGCACAGGAACAGTCCGAAAAGTTCGCACAAGAGCGTCTTGCTATACTGTTAGCGCAACGTGTTTATCAGAACCTATATCTTTATTTTTTAGAAAACCCTGATAACTGATTTCTCATGAAAATTTCTTCCAAAGATATCGAGTCACTTATTAAACGACCAAGAGAGCCTTTTTTAGCATATTTGCTTCATGGGCCAGATTCCGGATTGATAGATGAGCGTGCCCGTGCAATTGCAGAAACTTTCTCTCCTGATTTAGAAGATCCTTTTTCTGTCTCTAAGGTGAATGGTAGAGAAGTTCAATCAGACCCGGCAATCTTGGCAGATGCACTAAACTCTATGACCTTAATAGGAGAGGTAAAGGTGGTTTTTTTAAACGGAACTTCAAGTGAACTTGGCTCTGTGGTGAAAGCTAACATCGAATTTTTAAATGCAGATTGTAGATTAATTATCACCGCAAGAGACAGTACAACAAAACATAGTCTTGTTACGTTATGTGAAAAACACTCCCAAATTGCATCTATTGCCTGTTATCCAGACGAGGATAGTAACCTAAAACAATTTGTTCGCTGCAACCTATCTGAACATGGAATTAATATCTCTAACGAGCTGATAGACTATATATGCGAAAAACTCAGCCCAGACCGTGCCATAAATAGAAGTGAAATTGAAAAGCTTGCTCTTTATGCTGCGAAAACAAAAACTATTGAACAAAAAGAAGTAGATGTACTGCTGGGAGATAACACATCACAACTCATTGAAAAATTGGTTAATGCCGTTTTTGATGGGAACACAGAAATTCTCGGTTTTTTATTGGGAAAAACTAAGTCTGAGGATATACAACCAATTGTTATTATTAGATATTTTCAATCCTATCTTAAAATACTGATTAGTGTTGGTGCTGGAAAAAAATCTGGTTTGTCAACGGCGGCTGCAATAAGTAATCTGCGTCCTCCTATCTATTTTAAACGCAAAAACTCAGTCATACGACATAGTAGCGTTTGTACTGTTGATTGGTGTTTAGTCCTTTTGAAAAGGTTTGTGTTGCTGGAGAAACAATGTAAAAGAGGCACCAACCCAGACCCTTTAAGTTTGATTGGGCAATCCTTACTCGGTATTGCTATTACCCAATCTCGTCAACGTGTTTGAACACCTAGTTTTTCTAATAACGCGTCAAACTGCTCCAGTGATGAAACCAATATTTTAACAGCACCAACCTCTCTTTTTGAATTCCATTTGATTTCAGACTTTAGCCCAATTTGGAGTTCTATTTTTTCCTCTAAATCTTTATTTTCTAGACGCGGTATATTGTATCCTGCTCTCATTTTTCTGCTATTCTTATTCTTACGCTTTAACAGATTTTCAACTTCGCGCGCTGTTAAACCCTGCTTAATTATTAGCTTTGCTAAATTATCTATATCGGCGTGGCCTATGATAGGGCGAATTTGGCCAACTGAAACATTACCATTATCTATCTGCGACTGTATCCAGTCTGGAAGCGTTAAAAGGCGCATTAAATTAGTAATGTGAGGTCTTGATTTACCAACTAAGTCTGATAATTCTTGTTGAGTGTAACCATATGTTTGAATTAACTGTTGATAAGCGGTCGCTTCCTCAATAGAAGACAAATCGCGTCTTTGGATGTTTTCAACAAGTGCAATTTGAGCTGCTTCCTGTTCTGAAAATTCTCTAATTACTGCTGGAATTTCATAGATTTTTGCAATTTGAGCTGCGCGCCATCTACGCTCACCAGCGATTAGTTGATACTTATTCACCGCACCCGGTGTAGGACGGATTAATATAGGTTGTATAATACCCTGTTTTAAAAACGAATTCGCTAGTTCTTTTAAGGAATCACTATCAAATTTTTTTCGCGGTTGCCATGGGCCTGGGTTTATCCACTCAATGGGAATTTGTTGTATAGAAGAAAAATTTGACAGAGATACAGAACCTGCAATACTCGCAATATTATTACTAATTTTAGGGCTTGATACCGAGGTTTCCTCTAGTGAGGAAAGCGCTTCTGTATCACCTAGCAATGTAGATAGTCCGCGACCTAAGCCACGCTGTATTTTTTTTGTTTTCTTGGGTGCTTTTGTCATAAATTGTTATTCTCCTGTTGTAATAATTCCGCTGCAAGTGATGCATAAGCCTTTGAGCCGGGACAATTAATATCATACATTAAAACGGGTTGACCAAAAGATGGTGCCTCCGAAACTCTAACATTACGGGGAATAATGGTTTGATATACCTGCTTGCCAAAATGTTGCTTAACATCATTTACAACCATCTCAGATAGATTGTTTCTACTATCGAACATAGTAAGGACAATACCTTGCACGGATAGGTTTGGATTCAGATTTTTCTTTACTAACTCTACCGAGCGCAATAATTGAGCTAAACCTTCAAGAGCATAAAACTCACATTGTAGCGGTACTAAAACGGAATTAGAGGCTGAGAGCGCATTTACAGTAAGCAACCCAAGGGACGGCGGACAATCAATTATAACAAAATCATAAGAACTATGTATCGGGCGGAGTAGATGATCTAACAAATATTCTCTATTCTCCCTATCTCTTATTTCAACCTCAGCTACCGCGAGGTCAGTATCTGCCGGTACTATAGATAGTTTTGGGACTATTGTATCTTGAATCGAATCATTTATATGTGCTTGCTGCGTTAGAAGATGATATATCTGAATGTCCCTCTGGATATTATCAATGCCAAGGCCTGTGCTTGCATTACCTTGCGGGTCTAAGTCAATTAGCAAAACACGTTTATCACATGCAGCCAACGCCGTTGAGAGATTAACTGCCGTTGTTGTTTTTCCAACACCTCCTTTTTGATTAGCAATCGATATTACCCTAGTCATTAAAATTCCCTATAGCGTATTGTTAAATTGCAATTCTAATATACAACCATCTTCAGATGTGATAGATGCATGCTGTTTTACTACTCGTATTTTCTGCCATGACTCTATATTAATCAACTCAGAATTTACATCTCTTCCTTTAAGAAGTAAAAATCGCAACTTTGGGTGATGCTGCTTTTGTGTTAGCGCCAGCAGGCGTTGCAGAGGCGCAAATGCTCGTGCTGTTATTATATCAGCTCTCAAACTGGACATCTCTTCTAGCCGAGTTTCATGAACCGATGCATTTGAATTAACGCGTGATAAAACAGTTCTCAGAAACGCACATTTTTTTTGGTCTGATTCCACCAAATGAATCTCGTGATTGGTTAAAATGGATAGTACGACACCAGGCAACCCAGCACCAGAGCCGATATCAAGAATGCAACAAGGTTTTTTGGGAAGAAAACTACAAAGCTGAGCGCTGTCAAGTATATGCCTATCCCAAATTTCATTTGTTGTTTTAGGAGAAATAAGGTTCAGGCGTTTCTGCCATTTTAACAAAAGGTCGTGAAAAGATGAGAGGTCGCATAATGTTTCATGTGAAACATTATATTTATCCTTTAACACAGAAAGTGCTTCTGTCATGGCTTCTGAATCTCAATTACCGTTCAACGACAATTCTTTGGTGTTGTGCTCTGGTTGATTTTGAATTTCGACGAATATAGCGCAAGACGCATACAATAGCGGCGGGCGTAAGACCTGCTATTCTGTTTGCTTGCCCAATTGTAGCAGGCTTAAACCTGTTGAACAGCTCAATTGATTCAGAGGAAAGCCCCCCTATCGCAGAAAAATCAATATTATTTGGTATTTGCAATGCATCGTCGCGCCTCATCGCTTCGATATCTGCTTCTTGGCGTTTTACATAATTTGCGTAGCGGCAATCTGTTTCAATTTGGGAATGTATATGTGTTGGGATATCCTTTATTTGTGACCATAATGAAATACAATCTGATAATTTTATATCATGATTAGAAAGTAGCTCTTCTGCCTTTGAGATATTGCCGTTTCTAGGGACTGGTAAATTATGAGCAGAAAGCTCTGATGGTCTGGCTTTTAAATTAGCTAATATGGCTTTTGCATCATCAAGCATTTGCTTTCTGACTTCAAATGATTTACGTCTACCATTGCTAGCGCATCCTATTTCTATTGCCTTTGGGGTCAGTCGCTGATCTGCATTATCAGCGCGAAGTAATAGTCTGTATTCTGCTCGTGAAGTAAACATTCTGTAAGGCTCCGGCACCCCACATGTTATAAGGTCGTCAATCATAACGCCGATATAAGCTTCCGCTCTGTCAAGAACGAATCCCGTTTGCATTCTGTGTATTACAGCTGAGGCACATAAAGCTGCGTTTATTCCAGCCATTAATCCTTGCGCTGCTGCTTCCTCATAACCAGTGGTACCGTTAATCTGACCCGCAAGATATAAACCCGGTAGCGCTTTTAGCTGCAGTGTGCGATCTAATGCCCGTGGATCTATGAAGTCATATTCAATGGCATACCCAAATTGAAGTATCTTAGCCTTTTCAAGACCCGGGATAGTGGCTATCATTTGAGTTTGAACATCACGGGGAAGACTAGTGCTAATACCGTTCGGATATACAGTATCAAGTCTTAATCCTTCTGGCTCTAAAAATATTTGGTGTGAAGGCTTTTCTGAAAACCGATTTACCTTATCCTCAATAGACGGACAATATCTTGGCCCTCTGCCTTCTATTTGACCACTATAGACCGCTGATAAATGCATTGATTGTGATATTATCTGATGCGTTTTTTGAGTTGTCCTTGTAATACCACAAGAGATTTGTGGTATATTTATATTATTTGTTAAATAAGAAAAAGGTTCCGGTTTTTCATCTGCTGACTGCATCTCTAATGATGCCCAGTCTATGGTAGATTTATCAAGCCTTGCTGGTGTGCCCGTTTTCAGCCTACCAACTGGCAGACCAAGTCCACGCAACCTCTGTGCTAATGAATTAGAGGGGGCTTCTCCAATTCTTCCAGCTTGCATCCTCTCAGTTCCAAGATGTATTATACCACCCAGAAAGGTGCCTGTCGTTAAGACCACTGAATTCGATAATATCTCACTTCCATCTGCTAGCTTTACACCAACTGCAACCTTATTTTCCACCACAAGATCAGAAACCGTGCCTTCATAAAATGATAGGTTTTCATGAGCTTTTAAAGCCTCCTTAACAGCTTTACTATATAATTCTCTGTCTGCTTGTGCTCTAGGGCCCCGAACTGCTGGCCCCCTTGATTTATTTAACATCCTAAATTGAATGCCTGACTTATCTATAGCTTTTCCCATAATACCATCAAGAGCATCAATCTCACGCACCAAATGGCCTTTGCCCAATCCTCCGATAGCGGGGTTACAAGACATTTCACCAATTTTATTCAAATCCATAGTTACCAGAAGTGTTTTTGCGCCCATTCTAGCGGCAGCGCTCGCTGCTTCTGTGCCTGCATGACCACCTCCTATGACGATAACATCAACCCTTTTAGTAACCATTTATTTTTTTCTTTCTGTGCGTCCCTATCGTTAAACAGCAATTTACGTGGTATGATACTAAATTAAATTACCCGATGTCAAAATTTGAAATATACATTATTTGCCGATGCAAAAATTAGAAAAAATATTATCTAGCAAATCCTCTGCATCGACTGTGCCAGTAAGGCGGCCAAGTGAAGTACACGCATGTCGTAGCTCTTCTGCTACAAGTTCTGGTTGTTGTTGAATATCTAAGGCCATAGCGCGTTCTAATGCGTCAGATACCGAAAGGCAAGCTGACTTATGCCAAGAACGGGTTAATCGCAAATCACTGCTTGAAGTTGCGATATAAGATAGCGTTTCAGCTAGCTTTTTAACCAATAAATCACCACTGCTTTTTTTACTTTGATTGTGAAAACTGGCGATTAACAACTCTGAATGTTCTAATATGGTTGAATTAACATTCCTGATTTTCTGCTGTATAGCATTATCTGATACAAGATCTGCCTTATTCAAAACAACCATCTTCTTGGCTGTACCCCATTTCTCAAACTCACAGAGCATTTCTGCCCAGTTCAGGTTTGACACGTCTAATACCAAAATAATGAAGTCAGATTCTGTCGCTACTTTCTTTGCCCGCTTTATACCCTCTATTTCCACAAAATCTTCAGACTCTCTAATTCCAGCCGTGTCCGTTAGGCAAATAGGTATACCGCCCAGATCCAAGCTAACCTCTATAACATCACGCGTGGTGCCCTCAATCTCAGATACGATGGATACTTCGCGCTTTGCTAATGCATTAAGTATAGTTGATTTTCCAGCATTTACAGGGCCTATCAATGCTATCTTTACCCCTTCGCGTATTTGCTCAGATAATTCGCTGTCTTTAACCAATGAGTTAATGTTTTTTTGAAGGTCTTTTATTTTAGTTTCAAAACCATCCAAAAAATTTTCAGGCAAATCTTCATCTGAGAAATCAATGATTGTCTCAAGACTCGATGATATCGAAATAAGCTCTTCTCTATAGTTTAGAAACTGAGTTGTTAGTTTTCCAGTCATGACATTGATTGCTTGCTGATGTTGAAGCATAGTTTGAGCCTCTATCAGGTCGCAAAGACCTTCCAAGTCCATTAATCCCATCTTTCCATTATTAAACGACCTGCGGGAAAACTCCCCGGGCTGTGCTGGTCTTACGCCTGAAATGTCAGCCAATTCAGATAGCAAAAACTGAACTACCGCTGGGCTCCCATGACATTGTATCTCGGTAATGTTCTCGCCCGTTGGAGATGCATTTGACGGAAACAACAGAAGAATCACCTCGTCTATTACTCTTCCTCCAACTGTTTTAAGGCGCCGATATAGCGCTAATGGCTTGCTTAGGACACGCGTATTTGAGACCCCAAAATGCGACAGTATTTCATGCGCACTAGAACCAGATATTCTAATGATAGCTATAGCGGATTGACCCGGCGGTGTAGCTAGCGCAAATATTGTGTCAGATACACTCACTTGATTTTCAGCACTTTGACAAATCTATTAAACAAAGTAATCTTTATTATATTGTTACCTCAAATTACCTACGGCTGATTAACATCTATACACCTTAATGGAAACAAATAATTGAACGTGATTAAAACAAAACTTGGTTATTTCAGGCCTATTACGTCTCCTGATGGACTAAAAGAGTTGCGCTGGCAGCAAATGCCTTTCTTAGAAAACCTCAATGACGATAATCATAATCAACACGTTTCATGTGAAACAATCATAGAACTAAAAAAATATTTGTCAGGCCGACTTACTCGTTTTTCTATACCGATAGATTTTTCTAGCTGGTCCTCTGAAATGATACGCTGGTTTAGAACCATTATGCTAATTCCATATGGTCAAGTTACCTCCTATCAAGGCTTAGCTAGCCGGTGGGGCAACATAAAAGCCGCACGTTCTGCCGGTCGAGCCTGCAGGAAAAATCCAATACCCATAATAATTCCCTGTCACCGCATACTGAACACAGATATGACTATAAGCCAGTATAGCGGCGGGGATAGACGAGACCCAACTTCTAAAAAAAATTTAGCACGCAAGAAATGGCTCCTTAATTTAGAAGCTAGACACAACTAGCTATTCATATTTTCGAAAAAATCTTCATTAGTTTTTGCATGGCGCAATTTATCGGTCAAGAACTCCATTGCATCTACAGGACCACTTTGCATCAATATCCGTCTTAACATCCACATTTTATTTAGTGTAACTTTATCCACTAGCAATTCTTCTTTTCTGGTTCCAGATTTAGTAACATCTATGGCTGGAAAAACTCGCTTATCTGCTATTTTACGGTCTAAAATCAACTCACTATTACCAGTACCCTTGAACTCTTCAAATATGACTTCATCCATACGTGATCCTGTTTCAATAAGTGCTGTCGCAATTATAGTAAGTGACCCGCCCTCCTCAATGTTTCGTGCAGCACCGAAAAAACGCTTAGGTCTCTGCAATGCATTAGCATCAACACCGCCGGTTAACACCTTACCTGAAGAGGGAACGACAGTGTTATAAGCTCTAGCAAGTCGTGTAATACTATCAAGGAGAATTACTACATCTCGTTTATGTTCAACCAGACGTTTTGCTTTTTCTAAAACCATATCTGTTACTTGGACATGACGCACCGCTGGCTCATCAAAAGTTGAAGAAATTACTTCTCCTTTAACAGATCTTTGCATGTCTGTAACTTCCTCAGGGCGTTCATCTATTAACAATACTATTAAGTACACCTCTGGATGATTTTGAGATATTGCGTGCGCTATTGATTGCAACATCATTGTTTTTCCAGTACGGGGTGGCGCTACGATAAGGCTTCTTTGACCTTTTCCGATAGGTGCTATCAGATCCATAATTCTTGGCGTTTTATCTTTATTATCTGGATCAAACGGTAGCTCCATAGTTAGTTTTTTATTTGGATAAAGCGGCGTAAGATTATCAAAGTTTATTCGATGTCTAACGGAATCAGGTTTCTCAAAATTAATAAGGTCCACCTTCAAGAGAGCGAAATAACGTTCGCCGTCTTTCGGCGCCCTAATCTCTCCTTCAACTGTATCACCTGTGCGAAGGCCAAACCTTCTTACTTGACTTGGGGAGACATAGATGTCGTCTGGCCCTGGCAAATAATTAGCCTCAGGTGATCTAAGGAACCCGAAACCATCTTGCAAAACCTCTAAAACGCCTGTGCCACTGATAATCACTTCATTTTCCGCCAACTGTTTTAAGATGGCAAACATCATATCCTGCGTTCTGAGCGTGGACGCGTTTTCCACCTCTAATTCCTCAGCATACGCTAATAATTCTGAAGGAGAACGAGATTTTAATTCTTGTAAATGCATAGATGTAAACTTATCTAGATTAAGTTTAAAGGTAGGAAAGCGTCATCATATCTGATTAATGTAAGTAATGTCAAATCAGATAAGTATTTTTCAGCTATTGCTATCAAAACGGCTCCACGACAGCTAACAAAACAATTGTTATCATTGTAAGTGTTGGAGCTTCATTCCAATAACGATAGTATTTATCTGATTTGGGCACCTCATCAGCTTCAAAACTCCGTCTCATACCAGCAAATTTTATATGGAAATATGTCATTAGCACCACACACAGAAATTTCAGTATCATCCAATATTCTTGCAATAAAGACGGATTGAGATGTAATAGATATAGCCCTAGCAACCAACTTACTATCATAGCTGGGTTCATAACACCCTTTAATAAACGTCGCTCCATCAATTTAAATGTTTGAGAACGAACAGAACCTAAATCAACTAATGAATGATATACAAATAGCCGAGGTAGATATAATAATCCCGCCATCCACGCTATGATAGCTATAATATGAAATGCCTTAACTATCTGATAATCCAATTTTTTTCTCTCTTATATAAGAAATAATCTCAGCAACATTTTTTTCAGGCGTCTCTGGCACGATACCATGTCCCAAGTTGAATATATAGGGTCTATCTGTAATAATGTTAAGAAGATAGTCGACCTCCTTCTTTAGCACATTCCCGCCAGTTACTAGACATAACGGATCAATATTACCTTGAATAACTATCTCCTGGGGTATGGAGTTATGAACAAATTTAATATCTGTTAAGTGATCGACGGCAATACAATTAGGCTGCACTATATCTACAAACTCTACAATACCTTCACCAATAGATTTAGGGAGGCAAATAATCGGTATCTGAGGGTATCTTTGTCTAAGTGTTTGAGTTATTTTTTTGGTTGGCTGATACACAAACTCGTTGCGGAATCTAGCTGGTATCGAGCCAGCCCAGCTATCAAACAACATAATTGCATTTACGCCTGCTTTTATTTGAAGTTCTAAAAAATAAACTATGCCTTCTATTAACGTGTCAAAAATTTTTTGAGAATTGTTATAATCTGCCCATAGAAATTTTCGCGCATTTGGAAAATCTTTAGACGACCCACCTTCAGTCAAATATGTAAATAAAGTCCATGGGGATCCAGAAAACCCTATAATGGGTGTACCTTTGGTATTATCTTTTTTATCCAGCTTAATTCGTGTCAGTTTTACAGCTTCGCTTACAGGTTGTAAGTTCTCAAGATAATTATCCCATCCAGGCGATAGTAACTGCTCACTTATATTTAATCTATTCAATTTTGGACCTTCATTTTTTAAGAATATGACTTGACGATTTAGCATATGTAAAATCAATAATATGTCAGAAAAAATAATAGCTGCGTCCATACCAAACTTTTGAACTGGTTGGCAGGTTACATCACTTGCCTTTTCAGGATTTAAACAAAATTTTATAAAATTCCTCTCTGTTTCCCTTATTTTCCTATAATCTTGCATGTACCTTCCAGCTTGTCTCATCATCCAGACAGGGGGTACGTTTGTTATTTCGCCATTTAGTGTTGTTATAAAATTCATCGCGCAAACTAATATATTATTAGATAAAATAAAGATGTAGTAGTTGTTGGTTGTTTCGCAAAATATAAAAGCAAATCATACATAGTTTTCCACAGTTATATACATGCATATAATATAGAGTCTCTTATATTTCTCAAGTAAAATTGATTGAAATCAGAATGTTAGGCAATTACAAAAAATATAATACCATTTTTATATTTTATATGAAGCTTTTTATACACATCGGTTCACAAGTTTGGAAAAACTGTTACTGAATATGATAAATCTTTGTTCCATGTTGTTATATAAGAATTATCAACAAGACATAGTTGAGTTATCCACAAACATGGTTAAAAATACTTAAGTGATGAATAACTCTAAAACATGATTATCTGTAACAGTTGAAACCGAATAGTGATGACTAAGAAAACCGAGCTGCATCTTCATTTAATTTCAGATTCTACCGGTGAGACAGTCCATCAATACGCACGCGCGGGCCTGGCTCAGTTTCCAACTACTGACATAACAGAGCATATTTGGACATTAGTTAGAAATAAAGCTCATATTGACGCAATCGACCGTAATTTAGAAAAAAACCCAGGTATAGTTTTGTTTTCTATTATTAATGAGGAATTAAGAGAAATGTTGGAAGCTCTTTGCTTAGAGAAAGGTGTACCAAGCTTATCTATTCTCGACCCTGTTGTTGACATGTTTTCTGAAATTTTAGGAACTCAGCGTATACAGCGGGTAGGTGCCCAGCATAAATTGGATACAGCATATTTCCGAAGGATGGCTGCGGTCGAATATGCGGTGGTTCATGATGACGGTTTGAATATAGAGAACCTTCATGATGCAGATATGTTACTAGTAGGTGTATCTAGAACATCTAAAACGCCCACCTCAATGTACCTAGGACATAGAGGTTTTAAAGTTGGAAACTACGCTTTGATACCGAATGTACCATTCCCGATAGAAAAATTACCACATAAGAATATATTCATAGTTGGATTAACGACAGATCCAAAACGATTGATGCAGGTGCGAAAAACTCGCTTACAACATTTATCCGACACAACGAATCCAAACTATGCAGATATTGATATTATAACTGATGAAGTAAGAGAGGCACGAAAGCTTTTTAACAAAAATAATTGGCCAGTTATTGATGTTTCACGGCGTTCTGTTGAAGAAATCGCGGCCTCTATAATTCATCTACATCGAAAGTGGTTAGATCAAAAAGAAAATGTATGAAATAAAAGATAAAGAAATAATTTTAGCATCCGCATCAAGCTCGCGACAGGCTATTTTGAAAAACGCAAATATACGTTTTACATCGCAACCAGCCTATATTGACGAAGAAGCTATAAAGCAAAGTGCGATTTCTGAGGGTGTCTCTCTTGCAGATTGCGCGATTCTATTAGCTGAAATTAAGGGGCGTCGAATAGCACTTGCAAATCCAAATGCTTTTATCATAGCAAGTGATCAGCTTTTGGATTACGGTGGTAGATGCTTCTCAAAACCTGGATCATTGGATAAAGCAAAGACCCAGCTAGCAGAACTGCAGGGTAAAACACATAGCCTTCATACAAGCGTTGTTGTTTTTTTAAATGGGGAGCGGATATGGCACCATTTATCGTCACCAATTGTAACACTTCGTTCACTATCTGACTTTGAGATTGATAAATATTTGGATGAAATTGGAGATTCTGCGATGCAGACCCCCGCTTCCTACCAGATCGAAGATCAGGGCTGTCATATCATCGCCCAATTCAATGGTGGATATTATGATATTTTGGGCCTTCCTTTGCTTCCACTATTAGGGTTTATGAGATTACACGGTCTATCACTCGCAAATAAAAAAATAATTCAATGAAAATTATTGGGTTAACGGGTTCTATCGCAACCGGTAAATCAAGCGTTAGCAATATGTTCAAGTATATGAGGATACCTGTGCATGAAGCCGATAAGGAGGTTCATAATTTATTAGGCCCTCACGGTCTTGCTGTGTTAGATATTATCAGTGAGTTTGGAGATGTTGGTAACATTGATATAGGTATAGATAGGCAAAAATTAGGGGATATGATATTTGTTGATCCGTTAGCTAAAAAAAAATTGGAGCTCATAATTCATCCGCATGTATGGCGTGATAGAAATAAATTTATCAAACAGATGAAACTTCAAAACAGAAAGCTAGTAGCCCTAGATATACCTCTATTGTTTGAAAATGGAAGTGATATTATTTGTGATAAAATCATTTGCGTCTGGGCCCCATACTTTTTACAGAAGCAAAGAGCCCTGAAACGAATTGGCATGACACAACACAAACTTGATGCAATCTTGGCCAATCAATTGCCTCAACAGTTAAAAAAACAGTTGGCAGACTTTTCTCTGCCAACAGGGCTCGGAAAAGCGAATACATATAAGTTGTTGAAACGTTGGTTGCGAACTAATTTAAGTCTGAACCTTTAATACTTACAGGGTTTTTATGCGCGAAATAGTACTTGATACAGAAACAACAGGTCTTGATGTGTCTCAAGGTCATAGGATTATTGAAATTGGCGCATTGGAAATAATAAACCTTGTTCCGTCTGGAAAAACCCTTCATTTATATATAAACCCAGAACGAGCAATCGATCCAGATGCCATAAAAATACATGGTATAACAAATGAATTTGTTTCCGATAAACCTTTATTTAAGAGTGTGGCTCAAGAGTTTCTTAATTTTATTAAGGATGACAAACTAATTATCCATAATGCCCCATTCGACATAGGATTTCTAAACTTTGAACTAAACAACGCTGGTTTTCGTTCGATTTCGAATGAAAACGTAATAGATACTTTGAAAATAGCACGTCAAAAATTCCCAGGGGCACAGGCCTCATTAGATGCTCTTTGTAGAAGATTTCAAATTGATAACACCCACCGAGACCTTCATGGCGCATTAACCGATGCAGATTTACTCGCATCTGTTTATGTGGAGTTAAAAGGCGGATTGCAACCAACGTTATTGTCAAATATTTCTACCCCCAAGTCAGAGGATGTTATTAATAGTAACTCAAATATGGATAGCAATTTTTCATTTACTAGTAAAATACGGAGGCCAATCCGCCCCAATCATGTAACCCAAAAAGAGCTGGACAAGCACACAGAATTTTTGAAATTAATAACAGACCCGATCTGGTTAAAACCTGAATGAAATGAAGAGCTTAAAACTTTATTTTTTGCTGGCCGATTTTTAATTAGCTTCTTTTTGTTTTGCTTGTAAATTTGCTCTGAATACGGCCATGAAATCAATAGGCTGAAGGTTCAAGGGCAAAAACCCACCTTCTCTTGTAACATTAGCAATCGTCGCTCGTGCAAATGGGAACAATAATTTTGGGCCTTCTATCATGATAAAAGCATTTTTTTCCTCATCAGAAATATTGCTCGCACTTACAACACCGCCATAATTCAACTCAACTAGAAATAGTGGTTTCGACTCCACTGTTGCCGTTGCATTTAGAATCAAAACTACCTCATATTGTTCATTATTAAGCACATTTGAGTTAACGTTAATACTTACCTCAACATCAGGTTGACCTGTATGCTTGGTAAAAACCTCAGAAGCTCTGGGGTTTTCAAAAGACAAATCTTTTATATATTGTGCATGCATAGTAAGGGAGGGTGGTGTTTTAAGTTGTTTCTTTTTATTATTCATAAAATACTCCAGTAACGTAATATTGTCGTGACCGCTATCTAATATAATTATCATTTGATGTTACAAAAAAATTAGCTATACATAATTTATCATTTCTCTGTGTAATCTCCATCAATTGTAATTACAGGTGGGTCGTTTTCTGGATCGTCTTTTTTGGCATAATTATATTCGTGTTTTTTTCTCAAATCAGAAAATATTCTAAAATCTGCAAAATTAGCAATAATAACACTACCTAGAATAGTTCTTATTAACGGTAACATGAAAATGAAGCCAATTAGATCTGTTAAGTAACCAGGTACAACTAAAAGAAAACCACCTAAAAGAATAGACAAACCTTCGGCAAGTTTAGATAAACCGAGCTTGTTTTTGTGCAGATCTGACTGCCATTCCATAAAAACACGTCTGTTTAATCGCCTTATCAGATATATTCCGATGAATGCTGTTAGGAAAATACCAGTAAAACTTAAAAAACCACCTACAATATTTCCCACAAAAATTAAAGCTTCAAATTCGAGCCAACCATAAACTCCAAATCCTAAAAGAAATATAAATCCTGATTGTTTGTGCATTTTTAGGTCTTCTTTGGTTGTTCTTGTCTCAATTATCACCTATTTATAGAGTTATATTACAAACAAGGCAGAATTAAAACTCTGCATGAAATTCATAGTTATAAAATGGGAACCATTATGCCCTTCATTGATATTTTAATATTTGCAGTTATTGCTGTTTTTCTAATTTTCAGGCTTCGCTCGATTCTCGGGAACCGAGATGGTTTTGAAAAACCACAAAAAACAGTACAAACAGAATCTTCCGCAGATAATATTATTAATTTTAAGGGAAACGCACCTATTGCTGCATCAGCGCCATTGAATGGGTCCGGATTAAAAGATTTGCGAAAGCTTGATGCCTCTTTTAAAGATGAAGAATTCTTAAGTGGAGCAAAGGCAGCATTTCCGTTGATTTTAAATGCTTTCTCAGAGAGCGATCTGGGGAGTTTACGGCGTTATGTCGGATTTGACCTTTATGAGGAGTTTTCAAATGCTGTTCACCAAAGAGATGCCGCAGGTGAACATTTGAAAATCGATATTGAAAATGTAAATGACGTACAGTTGCTTGACGCTGAGGTTTCTGATGGAATTGCAACAGTCACGGTTAAATATGATAGTGTACAATCTCGTATTCTTACTGATTCTGACAAAAATGTGATAAAAGATGATAGTATATCTAATGAAAAGATAGAAGATATTTGGATATTTGAGCGAGATATTCGAAGCGCTGATCCAAATTGGAGATTGGTTGAAACCGGAACAGTTGAACCAGAATAAACAACAATTAACAGCACTAAAAACTTAATTTTGTGCAGCTAGGCTATTGAATGGTCATCAAAAAGCAAAATTCTGACAGTTCCGGTTTATGGGACAAAATTATAAAAACGGTAGCTCCAATAAAATCCGATAAAATATCACCCACTAATATTTTGGATAACCAGTCCAAAAAAGCTGACGCTAAAATTCTTGCTGCGTCAGCTAAAAATAAACTGGTGCCTAACAAACAGATAATTCAGAAACATAAAAATTCAGCTGCTGACAAAAACACTCCGTCTGATCTAAGATATGAAGAAGCCTCTGGCATGGACGGAGCAAGTTCTAAAAAATTAAGAACAGGAAAATTCGATATCCAAGCAACATTAGACCTTCATGGAATGACACAGCAAAATGCCCATCTATCGTTACAGCATTTCATTCAGACATGTGTCTTAAATCAGTTTCGCACAATTTTGGTTATTACCGGCAAAGGTTCTAAAGGCAGAGGTGTTTTAAGAAACCAGTTCCCCGAATGGTTAAAAACAGGCGCCTGTGCTCAACATGTCCTGGCTTTTGGACAAGCGCTTGCAAAAGATGGTGGAAGTGGTGCTTTCTATATAAGATTACGAAGGAATAGAGGTGCAAACAAATGACTCCCTTCGGTGAACACATGCGTTTTTTGCGACTCAAACACAATAAGACACTACAGCAGCAAGCAAATAGGTTATTAGTATCTGTCGCTTATCTATCTGCGCTGGAGCATGGAAGAAAAGGTCGCCCTTCCCCAGCTCTGATTGACCAAATTTGTGTTTGGCTCGGGTTGATTTGGGATGAGGCTGAACAAATAAAGAGACTTGCTTTAATTTCTCACCCAAAACCAGTAATAGACGCATCTCATTTAGGACCTAAAGCAATTGCGCTAGGCAATATATTAGCAAATAGTATAGATAGATTGTCAGAAACCCAATGTAGTGAGCTGAGACTTCACCTAGATGATATGCTTTCATCAACACCGGTAGGATACGAGCAGCCAAAACTTTAGAATTTCATCTTAGGTTTTCATGAAAGACCATCTTGCCTACGCAGTTCTGGTAAAATTCTAAAAAAACTGATAAATCTGATTGAGAATCCGAAAAATTATCAACCTCATATAAAATATGGAAGAGTGGCGTTATGCGTAAAGCAGAATTAAGCAGAAAAACCAATGAGACGAATATTTCTGTATCTCTTTGTATCGACGGAACAGGGAAGCGTGAGATAAGCACAGGGATTGGATTTCTTGACCATATGCTACAGCAATTGGCAAGACATAGCTTAATGGATATAAAGATTGCAGTTGCAGGTGATGTGCATATTGACGACCATCACACCACGGAAGACTCAGGTTGGGCGCTGGGTCAGGCACTGAAAGAGGCTTTAGGAGACAGGCGTGGTATCACCCGTTATGGCTCGAGCATGTTACCTATGGATGAAACTATGTCGCAGGTCGCGGTGGACCTATCCGGCAGGCCATTTTTAGTCTGGCGTGTAGTGTTACCTTCCCAAACTTTAGGAACTATGCAAACAGAATTATTTCGGGAGTGGTTTCAGGCATTCTCAATGGCAGCTGGTATTACGGTGCATGTAGAAAATTTCTATGGCGTTAACACCCACCATATTATCGAAAGCTGTTTCAAGGCCCTTGCCAGAGCATTACGACAAGCAACAGAAATCGATCCCCGCTCCCCTGAAGAAATACCATCCACTAAAGGAACACTTGGTGGGAGTTTGTAATATGAAATCACTAGTCATTATTGACTATGGTTCTGGTAATCTACACTCTGTTAGACAGTCAGCTCGACGCGTCGCTGATGAGCACCCAAAGGAATGGCGGGTTAAAACTTCTTGTGAGGCAAAGGATGTGGCAGGAGCCGATCACATCATTCTGCCAGGAGTAGGGCACTTCGCAGATTGCAAAAATAATCTATCGAAAATACAGGACATGGAGCATGTTTTAGAGAAGCGTGTTCAGAGGGATGCTGTTGCGTTTTTAGGCATCTGCGTTGGCATGCAACTAATGGCCACAAAGGGCTTTGAAGGGAATACCGTTTCAGGCCTAAACTGGATTAGTGGCAAAGTGAAACCCCTAAAACCACTGCCTGAAGCTAATTTCAAAATTCCTCACATGGGATGGAATAAAATAACGTTGCGGAATTTCCAGCATCCGTTCTCCCGCCAAATAGCAGATAAATTATTTTATTATTTTGTCCACTCATATCATTTTATTCCAGACAATACTGAACATTGCCTTGCCGTCACAGATTATGGCGAGAAGGTGACAGCTATAATTGGAAAAGAAAATAAAATCGGCACTCAGTTTCATCCAGAAAAAAGCCAGAAGGCTGGCTTGAATTTACTATCTGCATTTTTGAATTGGCAAATATAAATGAACGATGAATTTATAATAACTGACAAAAATTCGATATCCCCGTCTAGGGAGCCAATATTGACAGTTGAAACATTAAATGACTTGGATGCAAGTGACTTAAGTGAAATTTGTGATGCAACAGAAGAGGCTATTCAAGCAGGCGGCGGATTCGGCTGGGTTTCGCCGCCGTCACGGTCCGTTCTAGAGAATTACTGGCGCGGTGTTTTACTGATTCCAGATAGGGTGTTAATTATTGGTAAATTAGATCACGTAATTGCAGGTTCTTGTCAAATCCTAAAACCGCCACAAAATAATGAGGCGCAAGCTTTTAGCTGTCAGCTAACAACATTTTTTCTAGCTCCGTGGGCACGCGGTTACGGAATGGCAAGTCAGCTTGTGATTGAGGCAGAAAATTACGCAAAATCAAATGGTTTTCATACCATTAATTTGGATGTAAGAGCAACGCAAGATCGAGCTATTCATTCGTTTGAGACCCTAGGTTTCACAAAGATTGGAACGCACCCTTATTATGCATTAATAGGTGATGGTTACGTTACAGGCTATTATTTTACGAAACAAATTTAGAAGAACAATATGCACATATATCCAGCAATAGATTTAAAAAATGGACAGGGTGTTCGACTGTTGCATGGCGATTTTGAAAAAATGACAATATATGCACCAGACGTGGCAGTGCAGGCTAATGAGTTTGTGTCTGCTGGATGTAGTTGGATACACGTTGTTGATCTAGATGGTGCATTAAAAGGAAAGCCAGTTAATATAAAAGCAGTGGAGCAGATTATAAAAGCTGGCTCGAAAGTTCAGCTAGGTGGCGGAATTCGCGATTTAAAAACGATCGAAGATTGGCTCTCAGTAGGCGTTGACCGCCTAATTTTAGGAACAGCCGCATTAAAAAATCCAGCACTGTTAAAAGAAGCTGCTAGAATGTTCGAAGGAAAAATCGCTGTTGGTGCTGATGCTAAGGGTGGTATGATAGCAGCCGAGGGGTGGTTAGAGGTAAGCGCCGTTCCCGTGATTGAACTTGTCAAGCGATTTGAGGATTGCGGTGTCGCTGCAATTATTTTCACTGACATCAGTCGTGATGGAGCATTAACAGGCGTAAATGCTCAAGCTACCGCAGAGTTATCACAGGCAATCGATATTCCTGTAATTGCGTCTGGAGGGGTTAGCGGTATAGAAGATATTAAGGCATGTGCGCGACTAGCCCATTTTGGTATTGATGGCGTAATAATTGGACGTGCGTTATATGACCGTCGTTTATCTCTTCGCGATGCAATTGAAATAACAGCCCAGTCAACGCTAAAGGACAAACAAGATGCTAGCATCTAGAATTATTCCCTGTCTTGATGTGCATGCAGGCAGGGTAGTTAAAGGCGTAAATTTTGTTAATTTAGTCGACGCAGGCGATCCAGTTGAACAAGCAAAACTATACGATGCTGCTGGTGCAGACGAGCTTTGTTTTCTTGATATAACAGCAACTCACGAAAATCGTGAGACTATTTATGATGTTATTTCTAAAACAGCTGAAAACTGTTTTATTCCTTTGACAGTCGGGGGCGGGGTAAGAGAAGTTTCAGATTTCAGGCGTATGTTGTTATCTGGGGCGGATAAAGTTTCTGTAAATTCGGCTGCTGTTGACGATAAATACTTGTTATCAAGAGCAGCTGATAAATTTGGTGCACAATGTATTGTTCTTGCCATTGATGCAAAAACCAATGAAAACGGAATGTTCGAAGTATTTACTCATGGGGGCAGAAAGCCAACAGGGATAGATGCTATAAAATGGGCAGAAGAAGCAGTTAAATTAGGGGCAGGAGAAATCTTGCTTACATCTATGGATGGCGATGGTACGAAAAGGGGATATGATTTATCTATGCTAAAAGCCATCTGCGATGCTGTAACGATTCCTGTAATAGCATCCGGAGGTGCTGGTAAAGTAGATCATTTTGTTGATGCTGTGAGAATTGGCCACGCGTCTGCAGTTTTGGCAGCTTCTGTTTTTCATTTTGGAGAAATCTCCATAAATGAGGTTAAGGAAGCAATGAGTAATGAAGGAATTACGATACGAAATGATATCTTGTAGCAATATACCAATTCCACATACGAAGGAGCTATAAATGACCTTTTCAGCGTTAGAGAAATTATTAAAAACGATAGAAGAGCGCAAAACAGCAAATCCTGATAGTAGCTACACAGCATCACTTTTAGCAAATGCTCCGGAAAAACCAATCCGCAAGCTCGCCGAGGAAGTAATAGAGCTATTAATAGACGTCACGAAAGGGGACACTAACGGCGCAAAAAAAGAGGCTGCTGATGTATTATATCATTTTCTGGTTGTGCTTGCCGCAGCAGATATTTCCTTTTCGGACGTGTTGTATGAATTAGAGAGCCGTGAAGGTGTCTCAGGGTATGCTGAAAAACAAAACCGAGCTACTACTTCAAAATAAAATCATTAATAGGAGCTAGAAATGACACATCCTTTGTATGATACTAACAATATTTTTGCGAAAATCCTTCGCTCGGAAATCCCTTGTAGAAAGCTGGATGAATGTGATTATACGTTGACATTCCATGATATAAATCCTCAAGCTCCTATTCATGTGTTAATTATTCCCAAGGGGGCATATATTGATATGGATGATTTCGCCCAGAATGCTTCAACAGAAGAACAGGTTGCTTTTTTTACAGCTATAGGCAATGCAGCTAAGCTAACTGGAGCATCAGAAAATGGTTATCGTTTGATAACAAACATCGGCGACTTCGGTCACCAAGAAGTACCACATCTTCACGCCCACATACTTGGGGGGGAGCCTATTGGTCCGATGCGCCTGCGTTAAATTTTTATCCGCTTTCACAAGTTCATATAAACTTAATTAGACTTTCGCGTTTACAGATTAATGTGGATTCTCTTTTTGACAATCTGTAAGGCCAAAAACCACGAACCCCACGTAAAAAGGTCTATCGTAGTGGGCTTGAGCAAATCAAACGACTAGAAACAGCCTTTTTAAGATGACTACAGCGACAAACCCGTATCAAAGTAGGTTTCTTTCTGATCCAAATAGGGCATTGTTCGTGCGTCCGATTTCGGGAACTAATACTAGAACAGCGTCTGGCCAAGCGCTAGAAAGATTAGATGGGATAATTTTTCTTGTGATTTTTCAGTAATTGAGTTTCTATCGCCCGAGACGGGAGAGACAAGTACTTAAATTCTCATTATAGGAAAAAACGCACGCTCGCTATTAAATTCTGAACACAGAAAACATGCAAAACTAAATATGAAATTATCTGTTAATTTTAATTTCGAATTAACAGATGAAACTAACGAATTATTGCATAAATCATTCTATTTTAGTTTAAAAAACGAAGTAATAACAATTGATGTTTCTAGTTCGCTCTTAGTCTTGCTGCATTCCTTTCAATTATTTCCCAAGTTAATTCTGCAATATTAATATTCGAGAATCGTTCGATTTCCCGTATTCCAGTTGGTGAAGTAACATTTATTTCTGTCAAATAATCACCAATAACGTCAATACCAACAAATAATAAACCCCGATCTTTCAACGTTGGCCCAATTTTTTCGCAAATATAGTGATCTCTGTCCGTAAGCTCACTGGCCACTGCCCTACCCCCTACGTGCATATTGGAGCGCGTTTCATTTTCAGCAGGTATCCGATTAATAGTACCAATAGGTTTTCCGTCAACAATTATGATGCGCTTATCACCATTTCGCACAGCAGGCAGGTATGCTTGGATCATTAAAGGCTCTCGACTGATGCCCGAAAACATCTCCAGTAAAGAATTTAGATTTTGGTCATTTGCTTTAAGCCTGAAAACGCCAGAACCACCATTCCCATAAAGAGGTTTGATAATAATATCCTTATACTTTGCTCGAAAGGACACTATTTTTTCTGAGTCGCTACTAATTAACGTAGGCGGCATCAAATCAAGAAAATTGGTAACAAGAAGTTTTTCCGGTGCGTTCCTAACTTCTCTTGGGTTGTTAATTACTTGCGTTGTTTTAGGAAGCTGTTCTAGTAAATGTGTGGCTGTAATATAGGCCATATTAAAGGGGGGATCCTGACGCATTAATATGACGTCAAACATTTCTAAAGGAGCGGTTTTTAATTGGCCAATCGTTACATGATTACCAACCATATCCCTTAGTGTTACCGACTGTACTTTTGCGCTAACCACACCCTCTTCCCAGCTTAAATTCTCTGGTTGATAAACGTGAATAACATGCTTTCGTTTCTGTGCTTCCAAGGCAAGTCTGAAGGTTGTATCCCCGTTAATGTCAATTGAATCAATGGGGTCCATTTGGATGGCAACATGAAGATTTGTCATATATTAATCGCGCGGGTCATCTTGAAGAATAACATAATTTTCCACTTGCTTTACGTAGGATAAATTGCGGGCGTGTGCTATCACCATATTAAGCTCAGGTTCGTCTTTCGCAATTCCAGTAAGATAGACAATACCATTAACAACTTCGATAGAGTAGTTAAGTGAGTTTATATTTAAATCGGTAATTAATAATCTGCGAAGATTAGCGCTAGCAGCTGCATCTTTCGCTCGATCTTTCAACGATACTCTCTCAGCTACTTCAATCTCGTTTATAACAGAACGAACCCCGCGAACTTCCCATGCCAATTTACTTGCTTTCACTTTAAGTTCTTGATTTTCGATCCTACCCACTAGAAGAACATTACCTTCATCTACCTGAATTGATATCCCCTCAACCAAATCAATATCTGTCTGAATAAATTTATCTCTTATTTTAAGAGAGATAGAGGTATCATTTATAGAAGTAGCAAATCCTTTTTCTGAACTTGAAGCACCTATAGCAGCGGCACCCCCTGCTATTATAGCACTGGCACATCCAGACAGCTTAATAGCGAATACGGCAAGTATGATTGCTGAGAAAATTCTGTTAAACATCTACGTGTTTCCTTTGATACGAACTGTTCATAATCGGATATGTTATATCTTATACCAGAATGAAGATTTGGATTCCATGACATCTTTTCTAATATTGAAGTAAAACCAGCCATACCGTAATATAATATTACTTCCTATTGAAAGCATGTCGCCACTATGTTGTTTGTTTTCATTATGTTTAGACAATAAATAGATAATGGTTCGCTTTAAGTGTTGTTTTTGCTAGAAAAAGGATCAGACTTTTCCCAATCCACAGCGCCGCCCCTTAAGAGGTTTTCGGCATCTATTTTTTATTTCGATAAATTTTAGCCGTTAGTTTTCAGGAAGTTGTTATGGCTATTTCATCAAATGGACGTCCAGCCTTATTTTTAATGGTTTCGAGCTCGTTAATCGATATAGAAGAATAGTTTTTTCTTTTGAACGCGTTCCATTTTTTTCAAGCACTGCTTCGCTGTGTTCATTTATGTATGTTGATCAATTGAAAGTTTCCCCATTAATAATGGTTAACGCCGTCTTATAAACCTGTTTTTTTCGTATTCCAGTCAAAATTGAAACCTCGTTAACAGCATCCCGCAAGCTTAATCTTTGAAGCGCCTCTGTTAACAAAACATCGATTTGAATAAGATCTTTGGGTAATGTCTCACCAATCTCACCAGCGATAACAAGAACAATTTCTCCTTTGGGGGGGCCTACTTTTTCATAATGAGATAAAAGCTCTTCTAGAGGCGCGCTTCGAATTTCTTCATAAAGCTTTGTAAGTTCTCTTGCTATAACAGCACGCCTGTTTCCATAAATAGATAACATTGTTTCTAAGTGCATAATTAGTTTGGACGTTGTGCTGAACCAAATTTGCGTTAATGGAGAATTCGATGTTTGCAGGACAGATTTTCTGCTGGCAGCTAATGTTGCGGGCACAAATCCGTTGAATGTAAATTTGTTTGTTGGTAACCCAGATACTGTTAGCGCCATAATTGGAGCAGTAGGCCCTGGCATTGCTGTTACGCGTATATTGTTTTCGTGGCACGCCTCAACAAGTTTAAATCCAGGGTCTGAAATTAAAGGGGTGCCAGCATCACATACAAGTGCAACGACCTTTCCTTTTTGCAGCTCAGACAAAAGAAAAGGTCTTGTCGCTGCGCCATTATGGTCATGATAAGCAACAAACTTTCCCGACACTTCTACGTCCAACAACCGTAATAATTTCTTAGTGGTTCGTGTGTCTTCGCAGGCTATAATATCTGCTTTTCGAAGAGTGTTTGTTCCTCTCACTGACATATCTTCAATATTACCAATAGGCGTTGCTATAATCACTAACATTAATTTTTTCCCTAAAGGATGTTTTTGAAGTATATATTAAGCACTGAACAGAATATTACATAACCGCTTGATTGATTTTAGGGTAGATGGCTTCTTAAACTAAAAAAATTACTACGTTATGAAACATAACAGAAAATTTGGAACAAATTTATGATGTTCAATATATTTAATATAACAAATATAACCCATTTTAAACGACTTGTCGGTCTTACCAATTTTCGTAAGGCCATAAATATGGGCAAAGCTCCGTTCTTTTTGTTTTTTTTGTTTGCTCTTCTCGGATGTCAGGAACAAGGAGTGGGCCCAGTTATAACAACTGTTTATATTGAGGAAGTCGACACTTTTTCGCCCGGCGCAACCATTAAGCCAAAACCAAAAATCGATAGAAATACCCAAATTGAGGAGGCTCCAATTGACTCTGTTATGGAGATCAACAATACGAAAGAGAGCATTGAACAAACAACAGGTGTTTTTGAACAGGAACCAGCTGATGAAGGTGTTGCAACGGCTATTAATGCAATACCAAAGGCAGAGGTTCAGCTTGCTTTAGCGCCAACGACCGTAGTTCCAAAACCAGAAGATGAGTTTAATGTAGCACAGCCAGAAAATAATACGTCAGAAACGCGGTCTCAGGGTGAGAAAAAGGATCAACAAACCAACTTGAAAAAGGCGGCACTAGAAGCAGCATTTGAGTTGTTGGCACGAAGAGCAAAGCCAATTCAAATAGCCCCAAAAACACAAATTGAGGACATAGAAGGACCAGATAAAACTAAAGAAAATTCTAAATTTAAAATAGGTTTGTTAGTTCCTTTGACTGGCTCCTTTTCTTATCTTGGAAATACAATTTCAGGAGGCTCCGAGCTAGCCTTTTTTAAAATGAGAGATCCAAACATCGAATTGTTGTATTTTGATACAGCTGGCGGTGAAAAGGCTGTTAATGCGGCCAAAAAGGCTATTTCTAATAATGTGGATGTTGTAATTGGCCCACTATTTTCTAATTCAGTGTCCGCTGTTAAACCACTTTTAAAGGCATCCAATATCCCGGTTCTTTCATTTTCCAACAATATAGATGTTGCAGAGCCAGGTGTTTGGGTGCTGGGATACTTGCCAGAGCAACAGATTACTCAACTAGTTGATTTCGCAGTAGCAAGAGGAAAACAGAATTTTGGTATTTTAAGCTCCAACTCTCAACTTGGGAAGAAAATAACCAATGCCACTATAGATCAATTGGCTGAATATGGGCTATCAGCAAGAACAGTATTTGAGTTGGACAATATTTCTCAGATAGAACAAGGAGACCTGCTCAGTCGAATTAAAACATTCGCAAAATATGTGGATACAAGCAAAGACCCGCTTACTCTTCCACCACCAGCATATGATACCGTAATCATCGCTGGTGATACAGATTTCATCTTACAGGTTGCGCCCATACTCTCTTATTATGACCTTGGCCCTGATAGAGCTTTATTTATGGGAATTGATAAATGGAATCAGCCTAAAATGTTAAATGAACCTTCTTTGCAAAATGCTGTTTTAACTCTGCCAAAAAGACCAGAAGAAGAAAAGTTTAATAAAGTTTGGCAATCTGAATTTACGTTTGAATCCAGCGATCTTGCAAAAATATCTTTTGATGCAAGCGCCCTTGTGATAGCAACAGTTCTAGCTAACTCGTCTATTCCACTGTCAGATGATCTAGCAAATCAACCAGGATTTATTGGGTTTAGTGGACAATTCAAAATGTCGCAATCTGGACTAACAGAACGCGTGTTTGAGATAATGGAAATATCAGATAATCTTCTTGTTAAACCTTCAATTCAATAATTTTGATATGATAGAATTGAGGTATAACCGGCCTTTTGGTGTAACTTTAATATGATTCTTATGTAGATTAATCAATTTATCTTCTTTGAATTGTTGTAGCCAGCTTAAGTTAATGAGCTTCTCTTTTTGAAATAGCCAATCGGGCATATCTATACCAGATGAAAGTCTGAGGCCCATTAAAATGAGTTCTCTAGCGAATTCTGCTTCATCATCTTCGTTGTAAATATCAATACCATGTTGGTTATCTTGAGTGGCGCTTAGCCATCCCTCAGGGCTTCTTCTGGTTTGACTATGCCACCGCCCATTATTCGCAATCGTAAATCTGCCGTGGGCACCGGGGCCTATTCCAAGCCAGTCTTGGGAGTTCCAATATATTAAATTATGCTTACAGCAAGCACCTGGTTTTGAGTAGTTTGAAACCTCATATATTTCGAACCCTTTTTTTGAGAGCACATCTGTGGTTAATTCATATAAATCAGCCTTAATTTCCTCATCACATGTCAGTGCCTCCCCTCTTTTACTGCGAGTATAAAACTGTGTTCCAGGTTCAATAGTCAGCTGATAAGCAGAAATATGAGATAAGCCTAATTGTATAATTAGATCAAGCTCATCCATCCATCCGGAGGCCGTTTGTTCAGGCGTCCCATATATAAAGTCTGCTGATACATGGTTAAACCATCTCATAGCCTCATTTAAAGCATTGAAAATATCCTGATTACTATGTGTCCTTCCAAGGAATTTGAGTGTTCTTGGATTTAAGGACTGGGCGCCAACAGAAACTCTATTGATGCCAGCGGATTTAAAAGAGGCTAATTTTCGAGTCTCGGTTGAAGATGGGTTTGCCTCTGCTGTTATTTCAACATCTGAAGCAAAAGGAAATAATTTATCAATCGTCTCCAAAATATCTTCGATGATAGATACAGGCATTAACGTCGGGGTTCCACCACCAAAAAAAACTGAACTCACTTGTGTAGGATTTTTTGCCTTTTCTTGGTATACTTTAGCCATCCAGTGGAGCTCGGATATATAGGCCTGCTTCCATTTTTTTCGTCCATATCTTTTCTGACATGCGAATTAAAATCACAATAGGGGCATTTAGAAATGCAGAACGGCCAATGAACATAAATTCCAAATTTATTTGAGGGAGAGGTTACTTCTGAAAGCATGAACTTAGTAATTTCTGAAATGCAATTGAGCGATGACTCATAGCATGCTTTTTATCTGGTTCCATCTCTCCAAAGCTTTGTGTAAACCCATTAGGTACAAACATAGGGTCATACCCAAACCCTTTGTCTCCTCTTGATGGCCAGATAAGCTCGCCGGCTAAAACACCCTCAAAGGTTTCACACTCACAATCAGGCCAGCATAAACTTAGTGCACAGTGAAAATGGGCAGTTTTATCATATTTACCACTCATCAACAGAGCATCAGCAACCCTCTTCATTGCATTTTCAAAATCCTTGCGTTCGCCTGCCCATCTTGCGGAATAAATACCAGGCGCTCCGCCAAGAGCAGAAACGGAAAGACCGCTATCATCTGCAAGTGCGGGCAATCCAGACACAGTTGCCGCAGCTCTTGCTTTAATTTCAGCATTTTCAATAAAGGTTTTACCTGTTTCTTCTGGCTCTGGCAACCCAGCCTCACCTGCAGAGATTACAGACACCCCCAGCGGTGATAGTAGATCAGCTATTTCGCTAACCTTGCCAGCATTATGGCTTGCAATAACAATTTTTGTTTCTGTAAACTGCCGCGCCATTTTTTACTGCCGTTCCTGACGTGTTGCATTTAATTGCTTGTCGAATAAAATAGCACATCCTTGTTGCGCAAGTAGCCACATATCGTCAAAATAGGATTTGCTGAAAGGGGTATCTTCTGCTGTTGCTTGAAATTCGACAACTTGGTTACTGGTTGTCATTACAAAATTAGCGTCTGCTTGTGCGGTGCTATCCTCTTCATAATCAAGATCTAGCATAGCCTGATTATTATGAATACCACAAGAAATAGCAGCTACCTGATCGATAAGAGGCGATGCAGTTATTTTTCCCTTAAGCATAAGATTTTCAATAGCAATAGCTAAAGCAACCCAGCCGCCGGTAATGGCGGCGGTTCTAGTGCCGCCATCTGCTTGCAAAACGTCGCAGTCAATTACCACTTGCCGTTCACCCAACTTGGACAAGTCTGTTACCGCCCTAAGGGAGCGACCAATAAGGCGCTGAATTTCCACTGTTCTGCCAGACTGTTTTCCTTTATGTGCTTCCCTATCCATTCTGGTATGAGTGGAGCGTGGAAGCATTCCATATTCTGCAGTAACCCAACCCTGCATTTGCCCTCTAAGAAACGGGGGTACTCTCTCATCTATACTAGCGGTGCATAAAACATGTGTGTCACCAAATTCGACCAGACAGGAGCCTTCTGCATGCTTTGTAAAATGCGGCGTCATTTGAATATGACGTAATTCGTTCAAGGCACGTTTAGAAGGTCTGGTAATAAAATCTGTAGACTGGTTCATAATATCTCTTAAATTTATTTATCGGTTTAACAAAATAGGGGTGATATGCTAATCAGGCAAGCTAAACTAGCTAAAATAAGAAAAAGCCACGTTTTTTTTCATAGGTTCGCTATACAGGGAATGGACAATGAATAAATCAAATCACCTTGCTTTTTTGAACAAGCGGTCTCATGCTATTTTTAATCAAATTGTAGCGAGTTATCTCGAAACTGGAACAGCTGTTGGTTCTGTTAAGATCTCACAAACTAGAGGCGGTGATTTCTCATCCGCTACTATCCGATCCATCATGGCTGAACTTGAAAATGCAGGCCTGCTATATCAACCTCACATATCAGCGGGTCGCATACCAACACATGCGGGGTTACGGCTTTTTGTCGACGGTCTCATGGAAATGAGAGGAGAGCTTACAAAAGAAGAACAGCTTTCAATTGATGATGCATCTCAATCAAAAGGAATGAGCGTGTCCCAGGTTTTAGATAATGCAACACATGCACTATCTGGCTTATCAAAATGCGCCTCTCTCGTCGTCTCTCCAACAGAAGAGTTAACGATAAATCATATAGAGTTTGTAGAAATAGGCGGTCATAACTTACTGGTTATATTAGTTTTTTCAAATGGTCATGTAGAAAATAGACTGATCGCAAAACCTGATTTAGTGTCGTCATCCGCACTTCAAGAAGCCACAAATTATATGAACCATTATTATCGAGGAAAATCCATTTTAGAAATGAATGCTCAAATACTTCAAGATTTAGACCATAACACTAATGAAATTGATATCTTAAGCTCACAACTAGTGGCCCGCGGTATCGCTGCTTGGTCTGATGGCGAGGGTGGCAATGATGCGTCCCTTATATTGCATGGTCAGTCCCATTTGCTGGCAGATGTTAAAACTAAAAGTGACATAGATCAGCTTCGAAATCTTTTTGATGTGATTGAACTCAGAAGTCAAATGCAGGAGCTTGTCGAAGAAGTAAGCTCTGCTCAGAGACTACAAATTTATATCGGCTCTGAACACCCATTATTTGAGCAGACAGGCTGTTCTATGGTCTTATCCCCTTATCGCGATATCAATCATAATATTATTGGTGCGATAGGTGTTATTGGGCCAAGACATATGAATTACGCTAAAATCATACCTATGGTTGACTATACATCAGAGGCTATATCTCGTTTCTTAAAATAGGAAAAATTATGCTGTGTCGCAACCAAGGATTATATTTTAATAAAAAACAACTCTTGCCCCTTGGCAAGAAGCATTATAATTCCCAAATACGAACCAGTGATCATCATGAGAAAAATTCGGGAATGATATGCCAGATAAAAAAACACCATTAAAAGAAGATATTGCATACGAACAAGACTCCTTACCAGACAATGAAGAAAAGTCATTGGATTCCTCGGCAGAAAATATTGCTGAGGCAGAAGCAGAAGAGCCGGTGACTGATGAAAATATGGAGGAAGAGGTAGAACCTTCAAATACTCCAGACGACATGAAGGATCAGCTTTTGCGAGCTCTCGCGGATGTAGAAAATATGCGACGGCGCAGTGAGCGTGACGTTGCGCTAGCTAATAAATATGGGCACCTGTCATTTGCTCGCGACTTGCTCTCTTGTTTTGATAATTTATCGCAGGCGACTTCTCTGGCACCAGAAGATAAAAGCGATCTCGACGAGAATTTAAAAAATATACTCGTTGGGGTAGAGATGATTTCAACTGAAATCGAAACTATCTTGCAACGTCACCATATCACTAAGATCAATCCGATTGGCGAAAAGTTTAACTATAACCATCATCAGGCAATGTTTGAAGTGCCTAGTAATGAGGTAGAGGCTGGAACGGTAGTACAAGTGGCGCAACCAGGGTATTTGCTCCATGACAGACTTATTCGCCCAGCAATGGTTGGTGTTTCAAAAAAAATTAGCTCGACAGATACAGATGATAGCAGTTCTGTTGATAAACAGGCATAAAGAAAAATTTTAGGCTGTCTTTCAACTTGATGGTCTTGCATGAAGGCAAACAGCACTTATATGTGGATAAGACGTGGATGTATGATAGCTAAATCGTCCGTTGCCATAAGAATAGATATTTTTAAAGGAATAAGAAAATGAGTCGTGTAATTGGAATTGATTTAGGAACGACAAACTCTTGCGTTGCTGTTATGGATGGCAAGGCACCTAAAGTAATTGAAAATGCCGAAGGAAGCAGAACCACGCCGTCGATGGTTGCGTTTTTAGAGGGTGAGGAAAGAGTAGTTGGTCAAGCTGCAAAAAGACAGGCTGTAACAAATCCAGAGAAAACAATCTTCGCTGTAAAACGGCTCATAGGTCGCCGGTCTGATGATGCAGCAACAAAAAGTTTTTCGGGCCTGGTTCCTTTTAAAATAAAGCCAGCAAAAAATGGAGACGCATGGATTGATATTGACAGTAAGGAGTTCTCTCCTTCTGAAATCTCTAGTTTTATTCTTCGCAAGCTTAAAGAAGACGCTGAAAGTTATCTTGGCGAGACAGTAGACCAAGCAGTAATTACAGTGCCTGCTTACTTTAATGATGCGCAACGACAAGCAACAAAAGATGCAGGTAAAATAGCGGGACTAGAGGTTCTAAGAATTATTAACGAACCCACTGCCGCCGCACTTGCTTATGGTTTAGATCAGCAAGAATCTGGAATCGTTGCTGTATTCGATTTGGGTGGCGGTACTTTTGATGTGTCTATTTTGGAAATAGGTGACGGTGTATTTGAGGTCAAGTCAACAAATGGCGACACGTTTCTTGGAGGAGAAGATTTCGATCAAGCCATCATTGATTTTCTGGCTGATGAGTTCAAGAAAGAGACAGGTATCAACCTGCGAGATGATAGAATGGCATTGCAGCGTTTAAAAGAGGCTGCAGAAAAAGCAAAGATCGAATTATCCAGCGCAGTTCAAACAGATGTTAATCTTCCATTCATAACAGCTGATCAATCAGGCCCTAAGCACTTAAACGTCAAGATGACTCGCGCCAAGCTTGAGAGTCTTGTTTCGAGTTTAGTTGAGAGGAGTCTGGAGCCATGCCGAAAAGCACTAAATGATGCAGGTCTTGCTGCTTCTGAAATCGACGAAGTAATTTTGGTTGGCGGTATGACAAGAATGCCTAAGATCGTTGAAACAGTGGAGAAGTTTTTTGGTAAAGAGCCACATCGCGGTGTTAATCCAGATGAAGTTGTGGCGTGTGGCGCTGCTATTCAGGCTGGCGTTTTAACAGGTGACGTCAAAGATGTGCTTTTGTTAGATGTTACCCCTCTTTCTCTTGGAATTGAAACACTAGGCGGTGTGTTTACTAGACTAATTGATAGAAACACAACGATTCCTACAAAGAAAAGTCAGGTATTTTCTACAGCAGATGACAATCAGTCAGCCGTAACAATTTCGGTTTGTCAAGGTGAGCGCGAAATGGTGAGTGACAACAAGCCTCTTGGTCAATTTAACCTCGAAGGAATACCAGCCGCACCAAGAGGTGTGCCTCAGATTGAGGTTACGTTCGATATTGATGCTAATGGCATCGTTAAAGTCAGCGCCAAAGATAAAGCAACTGGAAAAGAGCAAGCGATTTCGATCAAAGCATCTGGTGGATTAGAAGAAGATGAAATTGATAAAATGGTAAAAGATGCTGAGTTATATGCTGATGATGACAAAAAGAGGAGAGAGACAGTCGAAACACGAAATCAGGCAGAGGCATTAACGCATACAGCAGCAAAGACACTTTCTGACCTTGGTGAAAAAGCAGAGGATGGATTGCGATCTGAGGTTGAAGCAGCGATAGCGGATGTCACTGTTGCATTAGAAGGTGAAGATGAAACACTGATTAAAGAAAAAACAGAGGTTCTTTCAACCGTAATGATGAAGCTTGGAGAGGCAGCGTATAGTGCTGAATCTTCTGATTCTGCCGCAGAGCCTGCTTCAGACCAAGACACAAGTGACTCACCTGACGAAGTTGTTGATGCCGAGTTTGAAGAAATTGATGATGAAGACGAAGATATAAAGAAAGCTAATTAGCGTTTTTTGCTGAAGGCCATGCGCATTCTATCCGGCGTCGAGATATAATGCACATGGCTGTTTTATTTTCAGACTTTTCATAAATGAAGTAAGTCTAACTAAAGTTGGTTAATCGATATGGCAAAGCGAGATATTTACGAAGTTCTAGGCATCAGCCGTGATTCAGATGAAAAAGATATAAAATCTGCGTATCG
>MDTB01126068.1_pt1 | contig 32962 bp, 28 predicted proteins | sample 811161 | NCBI WGS metagenome assembly MDTB01 (sample SAMN05326650, study PRJNA326480) | marine metagenome | isolation source: seawater | place: Mediterranean Sea | collected 2009 | reverse complement strand
GGTCATGCCGTTGAGCAGGGAGTCGTCCTCCATCTCAGCGTACATTCCCTCTCCAGCAGGGCCGTCCCCGCCGAAGATGTGTCCTTCCCACCCTGCCTCGTCGAGGGCCTCGATGATGAGGGCCGCGTCAGCGATGTAGGACGAGAGGTAGACAGCCGTGCACTCCGTGGAAGCCGCCATCGAGTTGGCGACTGTCTGGAAGTCGGTGTCCGTCTCTGCGTAGTCGTAGCGACCGACGTCGCATAGCTTGTCGGATCCCCATGCGTCGACGACTGCGTCAGCGAGACCAGCGCCGTAGTCGTTGGTCATGCCGAAGACCGCGAGAGCGCCCTCGGCGACTCCTGCGTCAGTCATCATGTCAGCGCCGGCTGGGCCCTGGATAGCGTCGCTTGGCACGTTCCTGTAAAACATTGGGTATGCCGATGCGTCCGATAGACCCGGGTTGGTGCTCGCGTAGGAAATCATTGGGATTCCAGCAGCGGAAAGCACTCCGTTGGCGGCCATCGAGGCCCCGGAGCAGGCTGCACCCACAACAGCGTAGACACCGGAGTCGACCAAGGTCTGAGCAGCGGGGCCGGCAACAGCACCGTCGCATCCGGAGTCCTGCTCTATCAACTCGAAGTCGTAGTCAGGGTACATTTCTTCTAGATCAGCAATTGCCTGATCCGCGCTCCACTTGAACACTGGAGCGTTTGGCTCAAGTGGTCCAGTGATCGGGTTCAGGAAACCGATCTTCACAGTCGTTGTTTCGTCGTCGTCGTCTCCACCGAGGCAGCCTGCGAAAGCAGCCGCAAGCATACTCAGTGTCATCATTGTTGCAATTAACTTCATTGTTTTCATAGCGTGTACACGCTCCTAGCAGCATTTTCAGCACCGAGTTTCTATTTAGTACCTATGCCGGTAAATAATTAATATATAATCTCTAAAAATTACTATTTTGGCACAGAATGAATGTCGTATTGAAATATTTATTTTATTAATCCGATAAAAAAAAATAATCTTCTATTTAGAGGTGTAATCAATAACCTGCAATCCACGCACAGGAAATAATGAGTAATGAAAACGGCCTGGATTACTCATCATCCGGGGTGGACATAGATGCTGAAACAAATGCTGTTTCGGCGCTCATCGGCACTCTTGGTGCTTCGACGAGGAAGAAGGGAATGAAGGGGGCTCCCGTGATTCTGGAGAGGGGATTTGGAGGGTTACTGGAATTCGGCGATAATTGGCTTGCAATGGCAACCGACGGCGTAGGGTCGAAGCTTCAGATCGCAAACGCCTTGGGGCGTTACCAAGGGGTTGGCATAGACTGCGTGGCAATGAATGTGAATGATTTGCTGTGTGTTGGGGCGGAGCCAATTGGATTTGTGGATTACATTGCAGTCCCTTCTCCCGATGAAACGGTGCATCAGTCGATAGGGGGATCTCTATCTGAAGCATGTGCGAGAGCCAAAGTGACTCTTGCAGGGGGCGAGACTGCGACGCTCCCAGGAATCGTAAATGAGTTGGATCTCTCAGGGACAGCACTGGGTTGGTTGCCCGCAGGAGAGGCTGTAACTGGAAAAAATGCATCGCAAGGGGATGTATTGATTGGCATTCCAAGTAGTGGGATTCATTCGAATGGGTATTCTCTGGTAAGGGGGGTGCTCACAAAATCGAATGCTGATTTGTTAAAGCCGGCGCCATTCGATTCTACACACCCCTATCGTGAAATAGAGAACGATATGGGAGATCTCGGAAGCGTTTTACTCAACCCGACGAGAATCTATGTTGATCCTATCGTCGACCTTCTATTCGGGGAGGATGCCCCGTGTTTGAGGAGAGATATACATGGAATCGCACATATAACCGGCGGCGGGTTGTCCAACTTGCTCAGACTAAACGATTCTGTGGGTTTTGAGATAGACAACCCCCTCAACCCTCAACCTGAATTCGGATGGATCCAGAGGGAAGGAGGAGTGACTTCCTGGGAGATGCACAGAGTGTTCAACATGGGGATGGGGGTTGTATTGATTGTCGACAATGATGCTGCTGAGGGTGTGGAAAGATGGATCTCAGAAAGAATTCCTGGATCACAAAAGATCGGTTGTGTGGTAAAAGGAGCAGGCGTCCATCATTCTCCTCTTGATTTGATGTATACTGAATACTGATCTAATCGCGCAGTCCATATGAATCTGGGCCTGCCGGTAGAACATGGAACCCAAAGGCTGGCCAGGCGTTGTATACCATGAAGGAGGGATAGAACATAGGTTACCTGAAGAAGTGGACAGAGATAGGAAGGGGCCTGCTGGCAAGTATGGATCTGGATTTCTGAATCCTGCTATGGCTGGAAATCGGACTAGGAGTGTCCTGATGCTCGAACATATCGGAAAGACGGTATTTGGCGACGTAAAGAAAATACAGATTCTGGATGCTCTTTGCGCGACGGGGATTCGGACTAGAAGGTGGTTGGAAGAGACTTCTGAGGATGTCTCCAGTCGATTGAGGGTCAAGATGTGCGATATGGACGTAGCGGCTCTCGAATGGGCGAGGTTGAATCTTGAAAATGACGATCTTAAGGAGAATGTCAAAGTTATACAAGGAGATGCTAGAAGAGAAATCCTCAGACAAGGGTGGCATTGGATTGATCTGGATCCTTACGGGTCGCCAGTACCTTTTCTCGACTTAGCTATGCAGGCCACAGCGCGTAGATCGGTGATTTCAATCAGCGCCACGGATACGGCTGCTCTAAGCGGATCATCGCCTGGGCCGTTGAGTCGTCGTTACGGTGCACGCGTACACATGGATGGGCTCAAGCATGACAGCGGGATGAGGGTCTTGTTGGCTTCAGCGGCAAAGGCCGCAGCCAGGCATGATAGGGTAATTCGACCTCTCCTCAGTGTATGGGACTCACACCATCTCAGAGTGACATTACTGGTAGAGCGATCAAAAATGGGTGCTAGTGCTGTGGAGCAAAGCCTGGGTTGGAGGGTGTCATCGCCTGACGATAGGATTGTTGATTCTGCTATTCAAGCTGGTCTGCTTCCAGAACATGACTCGGGATCTAGGCCAATGCACGTTATGCTGCCGCTTAGTGCGTATCCTAATCTGAATACTGGCGTGTCCGGCCCATTATGGACAGGGTGTATCGGTGATTCGGATATCATGGCTAGCATGAGTGAGGCTGCAGCAGAAGGAATTTGCAAGGTCGACGATCCAGATATGAATCAGAAGGAAGTCAGAAGGGCGAAGCAGGCCGTGAGGAGGATATCCGATGAAAGCAAGGCCATTCACGGAAGGCATCTAGTAATCACTGATGCGCTACCGGGTTTCGTTGGAGGAGGGGATCCGCCGAGCCCCACAAAGATGGCTGAAATCTTGCGTCAGGGGGGTTTCTGTGCCGAGGTTTCGAGGTATGCAGAGCCTTCCTTCAGAACGGATGCGCCCTGGTCATCCATATTGCAGGCTTTCAAACGTCTTTCTTGAGTTGGTCATCCGCCAATGTATGACATCTCAATTCTATTGGGGGCGATTGCCTGCTCGGATCTTATCTCGGAATAGCGATCTTCTCGGTCTCTCCAAGTTTTCTCGATGGTTTCGGTTAGTTCTTCGTCCGTTGATCCGTCCCTAATCATCGACAAGAGGTCTACGCCCTTGCTAGAGAAGAGGCATGTGAAGAGTCTGCCGTCTGCGGAAAGCCTCGCTCGCGTGCAATCGCCGCAGAAAGGCTCTGTGACACTCGAAATAATGCCTACCTCGCCGCCATTGGCCAGCCCATATCTCTTAGCAACATCGCTTTTCTTGTTCGGTGTTATTTGCTCATCGACCCCGATAATCGATCTTATTTCTTCAGCAGTTACTACTTCTTCCATGCTCCATCCATTAGTAGTTCCAACATCCATGTACTCAATGAAACGGATGGCAATGTCCCTGTTAGAAAATCTCTCAACTAGGTCAATTATCTCGTCTTCATTTGAGTTCTTCTTGACGACGGTGTTGATCTTGATTGGCCCCAGGCCCACAGATTCAGCGGCTTCGATTCCTGCTATCACAGAGGCAACTGTATGGCCTGAGTCGGTTATCGCGGCGAATGTGGATTCGTCTATTGCATCGAGGCTCACAGTGACACGATCAAGTCCTGCTGCAGATAGGGCAGGGGCATATCTTGGAAGGAGGACCCCGTTTGTGGTCATCGCGATCTCCACACCCCTCATCGAAAGCATCGAAACAAGATCTGGAAGATTTTTTCGAAGAAGAGGCTCGCCGCCCGTGAGGCGGATTTTTTCTACACCCAAATTGATGAATATCCCTACAAGTCTATCAATCTCCTCGAAAGACATTATTCCGCCTCTTTCTAGAAACGGGAAATCCTTTCCGAAGACCTCTCTCGGCATACAGTATCTGCATCTGAAATTGCACCTGTCGGTGACAGATATTCTCAAATCCTTGAGAAGACGGCCGAATTGATCTGCCGGCCCACTTCTCATGTTCGCTTGGCTGAAGTACTAGGGCATAGAGTTCGGGGTGAGGTGTTATCGGTCTTGCTGGCCGCTAGGTTGTCCGACTTTTGTCGTAACTGCCTTCTTCAGTGGTTCGTTGGATAGGTTTAGCGTCATTCCGAATTGTGATTGTTCATTCTCCCCACGAGAAGAGGTTGGTTTGCTGAAGTTTCGGGCTCGAAGTGCTCGGTTGCCATCCGATCGAACAGTGGATGTCCGCTACCGCTCTCGATGCGCTGTCTAACGCAGCTCCTGCTGTTCCAATTGGACGCCCAAATGCGTCTCCTATCACACTGAAGGGACCTTGATGAATCACTTTTTCAGGACCTTCAATCGGGCGGCTGAACCTCCACAGATGCGCTGACCAGTTCTCTGGGTCGATGCCGAGAGTTGTGGCGACATGTGTTGCCATGCTGGACAGACTCCTCTCCAGATTGTCAGCACTAGTCGGAGCATCCAAGCGAACTTCAAGAGTTGCCCCGTCGGGCCCTCGTCGTGTCAAAGACCACCCACAAGGGGCATCGATGGCGCCATCTGGGCAAGGGCCCCATGCCACCCAACATGGCTCACTTCGACCGTCTACAGTGATGCCTGCGGTTTCAAGCAGCGTCCTGGATTGTTCAATGGGTACGGCTATGAAGACATGATCATGGTCAACTTCTACCGGTCCTTCGGGGGAAATGATACGGATACGAGCGCCATTGGATATTGCATCAAGTCCAACCACAAGATGAGATTGTAGAACATGGGCGTCTTCTCCCAGGTAATTCAGCAGAGACGGAAATAGCAGCCCGGGATGTTTCCCGTCAGCGTCAAGTAAACCTCTCTCAATCCAATCCTGGATGTGGCGTTCGGCCCACTCCGGGCAATCGTCGAGTCTGGGCGTACCGAGTTGGAATGGCGTGTCGTCTTCTGCTATTCTTTCGGCAAGCCTGCCACTGGCTCTTTTCCCTTTATCGTAAATTGTAACGTGGTGGCCAAGATCGTCTAGCAATCGGGCCGCAAAACGTCCTGAAAGCCCTCCTCCTACTACGCCGACACTGAGTCTCCGCCCTCTGCTGGGTGATTCGGTCCATGCTTGATATTCATTCATATCTAAGCGTGCAGCGTGATCCCGAGAATCGCGTGACCGTACTCTCCCCATACGAGTATCTGGGGGATCGAAAGGACGATCAAATAGACCGAAACACCACATGACTCCGGCGATGGAGTTGGGGTCACGACCATCCAGAGCATACCTGTCGTTGAGTTCTTGCGCGAGCCGCATCGCCGCCTCGGGTTCTTCGATCCAACGGACAATCCCCTTCCCCCATGTCATACGGACGTTATTGTGCATAATGCCGTGCCGGAACATGCCGATCTGCGCTGCGTCCCAAAGCGAATCCTTGCTACGACCTCTTTCTAAATCCATAGGAGAAAGTGGTGGTTCGGCCATTGTGGTCTTTTTCCATGAAGCCCGGGCCCAATCAGGCAGCTGGTTCCATGCTGCGGGTTGGTCTACATCGTGGATATGATGGTAGGCATGCTCTCGGAATACTAGCATCTCGGCAATGAACTTCTCCGCGCCTTTGCTGTTGTGTTCTGAAGCGTCACGAACCAGACGGGTTGCGGCCACCATGCCGTAATGAAGCCATGGAGACATCCCACTGACACCCGTCCGATTGGATGCGTCATTTCGTGTTCGGTGGTAGCGACTCAGGCCCTTCTCGAGGAAATTGTTCCACCGAGCCATCCCACTCAACATGCCGCCGGTCATGTCCGTCACTGGAACGACCGTTGGGTCTATCTGGCATGCGGATAGGAGGTCGCGCGCGCCATCCTTTCGGAGCTCTGCGGCAGCGTCTACTGGGGTAAAAGGTGGTTTCCATCCGATGGGTATACGAATTATCCCATGGTTACAGCGGGGCCAATGTAGGTCCATGCGCCGCTTCATTTCTCGCTTTGTGGCGTTACGAAATCGAAAAGGTCGGTCCTTGGTGCGGCCGAATGCTGGACGTGGTAGAACACAATGGGCGTCTACTTCAACCACGGTCCGTTTACGGGCTACAGATGCAGTCCAATCTGACCATGGCAAAAGACTCACCATATCGGTGACAACCACGGCTGCGTCATCTGCTAGGTCCAGGAGGGCCGGTTCACGATGGCCATTACGTGTGACGTGGAGGAAATAGTCCACACCGATTTCTTTTGCACGGTGTGCGACGTCGGCTGCACCTTCGAGCAAGAAGCGATGATGCCGGTAAGACGCATGCGGATACCGTTCATCGACCCCATGGTATACTATGAGTGGTACATTGAGTTCCTTTGCAATGGTACGAGCGACGTCGAAGGTTGGATTCTCGTCGAGGCGCAAGGCAGCACGCATCCAGTGTAATACAAAACTTGGATTATCTGCCTCAGGGCCCGTATGAAAAAGGCAGCGCTCTTTCAAGTGATGTGGCAGTTGAATGTCCACCATGTCTTTTTATTGTCGAGTTTCGTTTTGAATGGACGTTCTTCCCCGCGATAAGCACAGATAATTTGTCGATGTGTGTGATTGCGCTCTTTTCCTCGTGGTTTCGTTCATAATTCATTTTATCGCTGCTTTGAGGAGGTCTCTATGAGGATGCAGTTTTGAACGTAGGTTCAAGTTTGTGTGCCTCTGAGGAACCACCATGCTGACCATAAGCGACAAGGCGCATGAGATGCTCCTACATTACTCAGCACAGGCGGAAGAAGGTGATTCTCTGGCTCTTCGAATCGAAATAGTAGGGAGGGGGCCCAAGGGATTTCAATATGATCTCCAGTTTATTGACATCAATGATGCGAGTGATGAGGATGTTGCACAAGAAGCTAGAGGATTTCAAGTTCGAATTGCAGCGAGGAGCGCGAAATACTTGGATGGGGCGACTTTGGATTTCAAAGAGACTCTGATGGGTGGTGGCTTCTCCTTTGAAAATCCAAATCCACTGTGGATTGATGATCTGTCTCAAAGGGTTGCGGAAGTGATTGATAAGAACGTGAATCCAGCTGTAGCTTCGCATGGGGGCCATGTGGACTTGGTCGGTGTAGATGACAAAAAGGCAATAATCGCCTTCGGAGGTGGCTGCCAGGGATGTGGGATGGCCGATGTCACTCTGAAGCAAGGAGTTGAGGTCATGATCATGGATAATGTTCCAGAGATTGTTGAGGTCATTGATGCTACAGACCACGCCGCGGGCGCTAATCCATTCTATTGATCTCGGTTTCAATAGACCATGCTGATTTCATCGTCATCTGGCTCGTCACTAGGAGCAGGGAGGGCGGATGCTTGGGCTCTCTCGAAGACCTCTCTTACTCTATTCTCAATTTCTCTAGCCTCATCTAGGAGGGTCTGCACGGGGATTTCGATATCCATTAGATCGCAAAGTGCCTCAACAGCAATCAATGCCGCCCTTGCGTCGGGATAGGCTGGATTGCACTCGGCCAGTAGAACCGTCACATCGAGATTTTGACGTTCACCTTCGGCGAGAAGGAAGCCGGAGACACCGGTCACTATTCCCTGCTGTATCCTTTGTATCCCGGCTTTATCCAGTGCGTCTCTTCCATGCTGTAGTGAAGATACGCCCCATATCTCCCCATCTTCTTTGAGCCCCAAGTCTTCACTGACCAAACCGTCAATGATGACGAGTTGGTCGAAGCCTCCGCCATGGAACCACTCCAGGATAGTATTCGAAAATTGTATATCACTGCTTTGAGGGAACTGGATTTCAGATATGAAGACACCAAATTGGTCACCTTGGTAGACACGAACAGGATGTTTGGGTACAGATTCTTGGATTAGGGCTACTGCTGGAAAATCGGGATTTATGACGGTGCCCATCGGATTGAGATTCATTGACTTGATGAGATGAGAAGCTGCAATCACCCCCACAGAACCTACAGTGGTAAGGCCACAGACTGCTACGCCTCCTAGTGTAGCAGGGTCTGCCCCCTTTTGGAGTACTAGCGAATAACTCGCTCCAACGGGTTCAGCCATGAATCCGGCAATGGACGGCTCATCTTGAATTATGCGGGTCAAAGTGATTTTTGTAGATGTTCAAAAAAAGGGGGTAAAATTAACATGAGTGTCAGCAATGGCTGGGTCATGAGTGATCCAGAGGATGAGGCCCGGCTCTATTTGCAGGTTGGTTCGCAAGAGATTGATCTAAAGGGAACAATGCGCGAAGTAAACGATGAATGGATTCGGATTAAGGATCAAGATACATGGGCATCGGCTCTTTCCAAGATTCGCATTGCACGGCAAGAGGCGATTGATGCTTCTGTAGAAGCAATGGCGAAACAAGGCATACCAGAAAGCGGATCTGCTTTCAACCGGCTGATCGACAATTGCGGGATTCACAAAACTGCTGATATTATACTGGCAGCGGTGCACTTTCTACGCTCGGTCGAGAAGCAGAATGACTCGCCTCCAAGAGTGGTTAAGCGTCTTCTTATCTCCACTGGCAGGTGGACCGAGGAGGAAATTGAAAAATGGAATATCTCGCTATACGTGAATAGGATGATCGAGGGGGGGGCGGGCATGGGCAAGTCTTCTCTCTTGACATACCCGCCAGGCACGGACAAAAACCGGTATGCCATACTGACTGATGCAGGTATCGACCATCTTGAGAGGCTGTCGGCGTGAACGACAGCGAGGATGGGGGTGGTAAGGATTGGTCGTACACATCCCATGTACGCGCCGATCTCCGAGGAGTGGACCTGTCGGGAGCGGATCTACGGCGCGCTATATTCGATGGCGCGGATCTTGAGGGTGCGGACCTGTCGGGAGCGGATTTACGAGGTGCTTCATTCAAGCGTGCGAACCTCATGAAAGCTGCTCTTGACGATTCGGACATGCGTAACGCGAGATTCGTCAAAGCAAAATTGAGTCTATCAAATATGCAAGGAGCTCGTATGGATGGTGCAGATCTAAGAGGAATTAGGGGTCGATACGCAATATGGAGAGAAGCTAATTGGTGGGATGCGACCATGGATGATTCTCTCAGAAAGGCTCTATCGAAGAAATGGCCTAAGCCACAATAGTACGTCATTAGTACTAATTTTCCAATATTCTACTCAGGCCTTTTTTCATCCACTCCGGGATAGGTTCCTTTTCTGTGACTGCGTCCATGCTGGTACAGACCGTGGTCTGAATCGCACTCCAACACAAAACCCCATGTTGGTTTTCAATCGCATAACGCCATGTGATTGATGTCGTTCCAATTTTACTCACCGTAATCTCGCAATTTGCAATATCTCCATATTCCAAGGGATGGTGAAATTCGGCTTCACTGTGAATAAGGGGCAATGCGATTTTCTTCTGATGCAAAACTTCGTGATAATGCATACCGCAGGTTGATTCCCAAGACTCCTCGAAAAATCGATGGGCTAAATCCCAGTAATGAGGATAGTAGACTATACCTGCAACATCGACCAGCGGGAAGTCAATTCGCCGGGCGGAGGTGAATGGCATACGATCTGGTGAGTCTGCCCTCTTCATATCCATTTGCTAAAATCGAGCTGTTCGAAGAGTTACTTCCTGGGGGATGTTAGAAGAACGCTGGTTGCGATCGGTCCTGTATCGTTAACAGACGGATAGTTTAGGGTGTTATTGGGAGCAGGTATAGCCCATGGATTGCCCTCATGCCCACATCTCCTTTCTGTCTGCTGGCTGTCGGGCGCCCCATACCTGAATGATGCTATGCTTGCTGCAAAGTGTGTGCCTCCTAGAACGGCCATCACGGTTTGTTCGATGAATGCGGCAGAGGATGACCATTCTGGATTCGTCAGCAATGTTGCGCTTCCCAAGATTAGTGCAGATAGAGAGCATAAAACCGCGATGTGCATGTAAAGAGCATTTTTCTCCGGTCTCATGCTACTCCCAATGGAAGACAGTAGCATGAGGATCCCGAAGAGGCTCGGGAAGAGCGCTGTTACGAAACCGGTTATTATCCAAAAAACCGCACCTAAAGTAATCATCAGGAAGCCTATGGCGGCTGTCAATTGAGGTATGGTTAAGCCAAGAAAATTGTAACGAGTCATAATATTCGGTGAAAGGGTCAGTATATGATATTCCGTTCATCGTTGTAAAACAAAAATTTGTTCTGTGGCCATATATCGGAGGCGTAATTTCTGGGAAACAAACAAATAATTGCCTCTCGTTCAACGAACCATGAATGAAATGAACCGTGATAAGATTCTTGCTTCCACAGCGGTTTTGATGATGATTTTTGTCACTGCTTCCCAAATTGTTGGAAGCGTAGAATTAGAAGAAGAGCGTAGCGCGTCTCGATTTACCTCATCGGACACTGGCTCAGCGATACAGTACACTGCATCACACACTACCGTCATGGTTGGCCCAGCAGATCGAACAGCCGTGCTCGAAATGCCCGGAGGCCATGATTACTCACGGCCACTTCCACTCGTTGTAGCCATGCATGGATTCGGAGGGTACGGGCAAAGAATAGTAGATAGAATGGTATTGACCGATAGCGTTCATGAAAATGAACACCTTCTACTCAAGCCTGATGGTCTGAGGCACATGCAAGCCTTCCCAGAACCTCGTTTTTGGAACGCCACAGATGCTTGTTGTATACAAGGAGGATCTTGGGGGCCCACATACACAGACGACGTAAGTTGGTTGGAATCAATTGTGGACGACGCGGTTCTGAATTACGGCGCTGACCCCGAAGGGATCATCTTCATGGGCTATTCCAACGGTGCTTTCATGAGTCACAGAATGGCATGTGAAAGAGGTACTATGATAAAATCGATTGTGGCGTTGAATGGGGTGACCTGGAATGATTTCACCAAGTGCCTAAACACGGGGAGTCCAGACATCCTGCATGTCCATGCGACTGACGATGATTGGGTCGAATACGATGGGGCCCCCCAAATCTCAATGGCTGGGAATCCGATAGGGCCCTCCCCCCACCCCGGGGCAAATACCACTCTTTCCAACTGGGCAAACAGGTATGGATGCGATCAGAATCGTGTACTTCAAGGAACTCTGGATCTATCAGCTATGCTGTCAGGGTATGAAACTGACATACTCGACTATCCCAACTGTGGGTCAGGTGAAAGGGTGACTCACTGGAGAATCAACGATGGCATGCACAATGATTTCTTCCCGTTTGATGGAACTGACGTGTGGGCAGACGTGACTTTGGATTGGGCCTTACAGGGTTTCGTCCGAGACTCGGACGGGGACGGATATCGAGATGATGTGGACGCGTTCATCTACAACCCAAATGAGTGGCTTGATGCGGATGGCGATGGGGTCGGGTCCAATACGGATGAGTGTGACAATGACCCTTCTTCCTATGTTGACGAAGACGGGGATGGGTACTGTGCGCCGGCAGATCTTTTCCCGGACGATCCCACAGAATGGTTCGATACCGACGGAGACGGGGTCGGGGACAACGGGGATCTTTTCCCGAACGACCCGACTGACTGGATGGATACCGATGGGGATGGTGTCGGGGATAACACGGATGCGTTCCCTAACTGGCCTGGCGAGTGGGCGGACACCGACGGGGACGGTATCGGGGACAACGGGGATGCTTTTCCAGAAGACCCGAATGAGACCCTCGACTCGGACGGGGACGGAGTTGGAAATAATGGAGATGCATTCCCAGGAGATCCAAATGAGGCCTTCGACTCGGACGGGGACGGAATAGGAGATAACTCGGATTTATTTCCGAATGATCCCAATGAGTGGCTCGACAAAGATAACGATGGTGTGGGTAACAATGGAGATGTATTCCCGAATGATCCCAATGAGTGGTTAGACACTGACGATGATGGGGTCGGGGACAACACGGACGCATTCCCTACCGATCCATCTGAAACGGCCGACACGGATGGGGACGGCATAGGGGACAACACGGACGCATTCCCATTGGACCCAGAAGAAACTTCTGATTTTGATGGAGACGGGGTCGGGAATAACGCGGATGCGTTCCCTAGTGACCCGTCTGAAACAGCTGATACAGATGGCGATGGAGCAGGAGACAATTTTGATGCTTTCCCCGAGGATCCCAATGAGACTCTCGACTCGGACGGGGACGGGGTCGGGAATAACGCGGATGCGTTCCCTTACCTCATTACTGAGTCTGTGGATTCAGATGGAGATGGAGTAGGGGATAACTCGGATGCGTTCCCGGATGACTCGTCTGAGTCTGTGGATTCAGATGGAGATGGAGTAGGGGATAACTCGGATGCTTTTCCCAGATGGGAAGGAGAGACTACAGATACGGATAAAGATGGGGTCGGGGACAATACCGACGTTTTCCCGGATGATCCATTTGAATCGGCTGATGCAGACGGAGATGGGGTCGGTGATAATGCAGACTTCAGACCTTATGACAAGGATGTTCAATCTGAAAGCGACTTGGAATCTTTCCCAATCATCACGCTTGTTGCAGCGGGAATAGTTTCGATATTTGCACTGGTGATTTTCCAGCAGAAGGTTTTGAGTAAGCCCTCTAAATCAAAAAAAGCCAGTAAGAAGAGCGGCGGTCGAAAAAGCGGTAATGGCAAAAGAAAACTATTCTCGAAAGATGAAATAAATGATAGAGCCGCTGCAGTCGATTGGACAAAGGCTACTCTGGAGGACGGAGAGTCTGAAGATTCGATTATGGCGCAGCTACAATCCACGGGTTGGTCCAAGGCTCAATCGAGAGCGATAATCAAGATCTCGAAAAAATGACTTTCAGAGGTGGTGTATCTCAAACACCAACTTAATATCCTGAGTAGTCCAGCACCAATTAGAGGTTTTAATTTGGAAGGAATGATATCAAAATTAGGTCTAGCAGCCAGTGCGGTTTCGATCTTGGGTTCAGTTTACATCTACTTCGTTCAAGCGGATGAGATGCTCGGGATATTTGTCGGCCTTTGGGCCCCGACCCTGATCTTATTTTCTCAGGAAATTGAGAAATTAATGGAGTAATTGGCGGACCCACCGCGATTCGAACACGGGTTACAAGCTCCGCAAGCTCGTGTGATATCCAGGCTACACTATGGGTCCAGCACGCCGGCGTTCATCGGATTTGGTATAATCTCAGCGGTGATTAGAACTTCAGGGGGAGGACTGTCTTCCACCTTGATTCAGCGAGTTTCTTGGCTTTCGGGCCATCTCTGGGGTTTGGAGTTTTGTGAACTAGGACCCCGTGCATTCCATGAACGCCGAATTTGACTCTGAGTTCTATCAGCCTGTCTCTCTCCGCTGCGGCGTATTGATCGTCATCAAGTTCAATGGAAGCAGAATCGATTAATTGACCCGCATTGGATATCATCAATTGCTTCCCTTCAATCGAGGCTCTGGGCTGAAAATCGTGATCGTCCGGGTGCTCCATCCAGACTTCGGAGTCTACTACTAGCCGTTCTCTTACTGTGGCCTTGGTAATTTCAATCGATCTCACCATGGCCCGACCAACGGGTTTGTCTTGAAAGCACTTCTCTCGCCGATATCATCAACATCCTCATCCTGTTCGGATGTTCATGTCCTTGTTCGATGGCTTCAAAGTTCTCGGATTTGACACTGAAACCACTGGACTGAATCCTAGAAAGGACAGGATTGTGCAGTACGCCCTCATAGGGAGAGATGTGGATGGTAGCAGCGTGTCTCGAACTGAGTTGATCGATCCCGGCATTAAAATTCCAGAGGCATCGATGCGGGTGCATGGTATTTCCAACGAAGATGTCATCGGCCAAGGCTCATTTGGTATGCATGTACGGGATATTGCAGAATTAATTGATGGTGCAATAGTCATTGGACATAACGTCAACAGATTTGATTGGCGATTTATTGAATTTGAATTCATGAGGGTCGGAGAAATTGTGCCAAGACCTCATGCCCTTGTTGACACCCTTGAGTTAGCAAGGGCATTGAAGATTCCTGGCAGGCATACTCTTGGTCACCTATGCAAAAGATATGGCATTGGGCTAGATAGAGCCCACAGTGCGGACGCAGATGCCGCTGCTACCTTGGTGCTTCTTTGGAAGATGATAGGAGATAATCGGTCAATTCTGAAAGGGGGATTGGAGAGGATTCAAGAATTATGTAATCAAAACAGAAAATCTTCTGCTGTAAAAAAAGGAGATTTGAAGGGCATTTTTCTAGAGGATTCGAATGATTCTGTTATATTCAAGCAAGGAGAATTTTTCATTGCATTTGGGAAATATTCAGGCAAGACATTCTCATTCATCGATTCATGTGACCCCCAATATGCAAAATGGCTGGTTTCAGAATCGAGTCCCGTTGATATCGCCATGAGAAATAGAATTGTCAAACATCACATCAAACAGGCGTAGAGCTTTCCAATATCGGCTGCCATGGAATGATTTCGCTCCAATCTCCCAAATGGAGCACCTTGGATGATACCCTGGCACTACCAATGAACAGTATTCCTTCGTATCCATCCGATATTAATTCGTCAAGTTGGTACTTTGCCTGATCTTTCACTGTAAAGCCGAAACGCTTCGGGGAGGGGGAAACGTTTCCAGATTCATCTACAGGGGCCATCCTCTCTATGAGTCCGGCCCCGCCTTCTGAGTCATACCGTATAATCCGAACCACTTCGTCCCTAAACGCACCAGAAGAAGGGAGGATTCCCTCTGCTGTTGCGTTCCACCATACTGGGCACCATGCCTTCCACTCACAGAAACCGCATGTTCGCTCGCCGGGTGTTGCTTCCAGAGGTTGCGAGCTGGGCCTCATTCCCTCCCATGCTACGAATGCCTCATCAATCACATTATCGCCCGTGGCTTCATGTATTGTTTGATTCGCTGAATACCAGCCCTCGGCTCTTATTGGGGGATGGTCAGGGTTGTTTCTTTTGAGAAGGTCGCGATAGAATCGCAATTGCCTGCTAACTTTTGGGTCGAGTGCGCCGACAGGTGGTCGGCCCGTCTTCAGGTCAGCTACGATCCATCCTTTTGATTGGCCATTTTCTTCCAAATCTGCTACCAACAAATCTAATCGCCCCATCAGACGACCGCATTCTGAAACCAAAGTCCCTTCATTTGCAAGGACTATTGATTGAACATACTTCCAATCTGATATTGTAAGCTCAGATAATCTGGTCTGAGGCAGAAGTGACTTGCTACAAAGTATGTTCAACGCGCCTACTAAGCCGTCGTGGGCTTGTGTGATGAGTTCGTCTTTCCAACGCGGGTGTCTCGGAGTTGCCATGAATCCCTCTTTCTCAATTTTCCAGTGTCTATCTAAGATCGCTTTTGCCGTGGGGGGCATCCAACCGACTTCTTCATCGTCTCGATCGTCGATGTCAAGATTGCATATGTCTTCTACTGAGTTATGAACTGCATTCCCAAGTGCTGCGGGCATACTTGCTTTACGTGGAAGCCTCTGTCTGGAAAGCCAGTACTTCCTTGGACACTGCTCATATCTGCTCCAAGATGATGGTGAAAGTTGGTGTGCGCGAAAGCCCTCATTCATCTGATTCACCCAATCCGCTCCTTCCGGCGTGCCAATGGTTATGTCGGTCTTGTGGGCATGGCTCATCATGTCATCGGGTGTGAGCATCGATTTGTCGGACGATTCGTCTAGATCTGGGGCACTTGTTGTTGTCTGCTTCCCTGGCCCTGGTTTTGTTGCAAACATTGTTGCTCACCACATAGTAGAAACTCTTGATCTGGAAATGGTCGGCAGCGTTAGACACCCGGGCCTACCACAGGCTTGTATTGTGAAAAATGGGCTTTCGATACCGACTGTTAGAATTTACTCGGGCGATCCGGTTTGCAATCATGAGTCCTGCGACAGTGTGCTCGTTGTTGTCTCGGAAGTTCAAATTCCCACTGATTTGATTCTCCCCCTGAGCGAAGAATTTGTAGAATGGTCAATCTCAGAAAAGGCAGGGGCTATGTTGGTTCTAGATTCATACTCTAAGACGATTGAAAGCGGTCACACAATAGATGATGATGATGACTCGAATGAGACAGTGAAAGGTGCTGCTTCCACAGAGAGGGCGCTAACCTCACTCTCGAATTTGGGTATTGATAGAATGGAACAAGGGGCGATAGGGGGCCTTACAGGAGTTATTCTAAATGAGGCATCTAGAAGGGGATTTGATGCGATGGCATTGCTGGCAGAATGCTCTGGGCCGATGCAGGGGATGGGACCAGATGCAAGAACTGCAGCCAGAGTGCTCGGACGACTTGATGAATTACTACCGGCCATAAAACTAGATTCAGAACCACTTCTAGAAGAGGCTCGAAGAATAGAAGGCGAGATCAATGAAATGATGTCGGGATCGGTCAATCAGCCACCAGGATCAGCGAGTGGTGGGAATACTTCGATGTTCGGCTAAAATTCAAAGAGGCTTCGTTGTGTATTCACACTTTCCTTTGGGATTTTATTTTCTAAATTTTTATCTATTAATTCCAAGAGTTGTTCTTCACTCAGAACGGTGACTTGCTGTTTAGTCGCCCTTTCTAGTTTCGATCCTGCAGCATCTCCTGCGATTAGATAGTCAAGTCGACTTGAAACTGAACTTACCACCTTTCCACCAGCACTTCGAATCAGTAATTCAATTTCTTTTCTTGGACGTGTCATAGATCCTGTGATACAGAGTGTTAATCCTGACAATGGGCCATTAGATTGATTCTTTGATTGGATAGGAGTTATCTCAAGAAGAGAGGACAGGTCTTCTATCTGGCTCCAATTGTTGCATGACCCATCAAGGAAAAGCTGAGCGACTATCTCTCCGATTCCATCAATGGCGACCAGCCGGGGGAGTGTAGAGGCAGCTTCCTCTCCTCCTAGTGACCAAATATTCACAAAATCTCTGAATTGATCCATCGACATGATTTCTCCAGATATCATGGATGCTATCTCGGGTCCAATACGAGGAAGGCCGAGGGATGCAATGAACTGATCAAGTGGCATTTTTCTTTTGGATTGGATCTGATTGATGACGTGCTTGGCTGATTTTTCACCCATGCGCTCAAGCGACATTACGTCTGCTTGTGAGAGTCGGTATAGATCTGCGAGTTCTGGTACAAGTCCCGACTCCACAAGTTGATTGGCCAGTTTTTCGCCTACGCCATCGATTTCCAATGATTTGCACCAATAGAGGATGGAACGGACAACACGAGAGGGGCATCCTGAATTCCCGCATTTTAGGAATGCGCCCTCAGAATGCAACTTTGTGGCACATCGAGGGCATGCAGAGGGTGGTTGTACGTCAGTTCTACTAGGGAGATCCTCACTGAAATTTGACCCGTCAGAGTGTCTTCTTCCATCTAGATCTGCTTTTGTGGCTTGGCCGATGACCTCAGTGATCTTGGGTATCACATCTCCTCTCCTAACAATCATTACGCGATCACCGATCTTCAAACCCAATCGCTTGACTTCCCCTGGGTTGTGGAGTGTTGTATTTTCTACAGTCACCCCGGAGACCATTACTGGGGCTACTCTTGCTACAGGGGTTACGTTACCGGTTCGGCCTGTTTGCCAATCTACAGACATGACGACAGTAATTGCCTCCTCTGGGGGAAATTTCCATGCGAGTGCCCATCTGGGATGATGTGCAGTTTCACCGAGAAGAGGCCTTTTTGTGAGTTCGTCAACTTTGATTACAAGGCCGTCTATCTCCCATGGCATCTCATCTCTATTTCTTATCGCCTCCTCTGTTTTCGAAATTAGTAATTGTATTACTTCATCAGAATCATCAGCCTGCACAACAAATCTTCCCGCTGGTTGGATGTCCATGGAAAATAACCATTCTAAGGTTTGAGAATCGTGAGTATGGGAGGCTGGATCTGTGCTTTCCTCTCTGCTTGCTCCTTCTGGAAACTTGGCATCATAAGCAAAAAATCTGAGGTTTTCGGCCCTTGCCTTGCCGGATTCGGGATTCTTTTGACGGAGTGCGCCTGCAGCGAGATTTCGAGGATTGGGTGCGACGTCAGCATAATTCTCCCTGTATGTATCGAGTAGCATGACGACTTCCCCTCTGACGTAACAGTCTCCACGCCACTTTATTCTGCTAGGGATATTGGGTATTCTTCTCACATTGCGTGTGACGTCTTCTCCTCTTGTTCCGCTTCCGCGTGTTACTGCCCTGATCAGCATCCCCCGACGATATTCCAGGGATACCGCAGAGCCATCGAGCTTTGGTTGGACGACGAATCTCTTGGTTGCAGCGGAAGTAGTTTTGACGAAATGAGCAATCTCCTCTGGAGTATTTGCTTTGTCCAAGCTTAGCATGGGATATGTGTGTTCAACCTTCACCGAACCGGGTGCTGGGTCTGCTCCGACCTTTTCGAGTTGGGGGTTTGAGGGGTCTATTTCTCTGAGGCGCTGAATAAGAATGTCAAATTGTGCATCTGTAATTTCGGGTTCGGCATAATTGTAGTAAAGTTCTGAGTGACGTTCAATCTCTGAGGCTAGATACTCGACCTCCGATTGGTCGCCAGCGCCCCCGTGCATGTTACACATGGTAGGAGGTACCGTTTCAAGCATGCGCTGAAGGAGAATTATGGTGGGCCTGCCAGGATTTGAACCTGGGTCTCGCGACCCCCAGCCGCGAAGTATAGGCCAAGCTAACCTACAAGCCCTTTCAGGATATTATAGCGCTAATCTGTTCGCTCAAAGCCTTGCCGATGTCTTCAGGCATCTCGAGGGAGGCTGAATGGGGCTATATCGTCTATCAGATCGATATGGCCAACGAACATCCGCCTACAACAATATCTGTTGAGTGCCAAATCATCGAGAACTGCTTGGGCGTCTTCCCCTGCTGCGATACGCTCGGTGTATTTTTTGTATAGGTGAGCGACAACTTTGCCGCAACTCCAACATCTAACGGGTATCAACATCTCAATTCACCTGTAGGACTTCTGCCATTTCTTCCTAGCACCCCGACCCATTTGATGCTTGGGTTCTTTGCGCCTTGGATCATTGACTAACAATGTTCGATCGAATCTCAAAAACTCATCACGGAGTTCTTCGTCGAGCCCTACAGCGCCGTCGTTGAAGTGTACAAGCCCTCGGGCAATCGCAGTTCGGATTGCGTCTACTTGGCCCATTATGCCTCCTCCGGTTACATCGACCGTGATGTCGACCGTGGATAGTCTGTTCATTGCCTCGGCTATTTGCACAGGCTCTAACACCTTCCTGCGAGCTAATTCAGGCTCTATTATGTGGATCGGCTTAGAGTTGACCCTGATTCTTCCATTGCCTTCTCTGACTGTGGCACGAGCCACTGCAGTCTTCCTCTTGCCGCTCGTTTCAACGGTCTTCTTTTTCTGCTTCTTGGCCATCATACATCACTCCAACGAGATGTCTTCGCACCCAAGTGCTTGCTGATGTCTCCGAGACGCACAAACCGGTCCGGAAGCGGACGATCTATCTTGCTCGTGTCGCCCCATTCGTGTCCTTCTGGTAGTGCTTCTCCCTTGAGGTTGGTGGGAGTTCCAATCATGACTCTTAAGTCTTTGAAAGCATGTCGTCCGCTGGACTTCTTCTGATATGGGAGCATACCGCGAACAGTTCTTTTGAGGATCATGTCAGGCATACGAGGGAAGAACGGACCCTTTCTAGGGTGGTTTAGCTTGTACTTGCGATCGTAATCGGCTAGGATTCTGTCTTTGGCGCCCGTCACTATGGCTTTCTCTGCGTTGATAATGATCACACGCTTAGGGTCGCCCTCTCGGCGAGTGACCAGTAGTGTGCTAGCAACATGGCTTGCAAGGCGGCCCAGGACTTTGTCCTGAGCATCGAAAACGAGGGTAGCTGCTTCAGCCAAGAATCCTCACCCCCTTTCCGTTTGGGTTGTCGTTCATCAGATCGCGGATCGACATTACTCGTCCGCCTGCGGCTTCTATCTTAGAGCGGGCACCGGCGCTTACACTGTATGCGGCGACGCTTGGGGAGCCGATGATCTCGCCACTACCAAGAAGCTTGCCTGGGACGAGAATTGTTTCGTCTTCCCCTACAGTTCTAGATAGCCGGCTCAAATTCGGCTCGGCCCAATTACTCCGACTGGCCTCCAGTCTGAGTGCGACGTCTCGCCACAATGCTGCACCAGTTGACCTGCTCTGTGCCTTCAGATCGCCAATCAAGGCGATTAAGGCATCATTGGTCTTCTTACTGTTACTACTCATATGACTCCCTCGACGTTCTCGGGTAGGCCGGCCACCTCAGGTCCTGTTAAGAACCCCACGGGCAGGACATTCGCCCTCTATGGGGCGGTGTGTCCCGATAAGTAACCTTCAGATTTTGAATCCGACCTGCTCTTCAGGGCCGTCATCAGTACCTGCAATCCTTACCTGGCCTTCAGAATCGACAAATGCGCCTGCTTTGGTGGAAGCGCCGTACATCGAGATTCCTTCTGATCTAATACGGCTCAGCATGCTCTCTCCGAGTGATTTGGACAGATGTCCGATGATGTTCTGGAGTGCTGCTATCGCCCTATCTCTCTGATCGGCACCAATTTCGTGATCTGAATATCTGGCCTCTTCGAATATGCCAAAGAATTCTGAAAGGGCCTCTGGAGGGGCTATGCCCCCTAACATCTGATTGACCGCATGTTCGAATTCTCGAGTGGTCTCATACACCTTCTTCATCGCTCCTCTCTGCCTGAAGAACTTGACTAGGTCCTTGTAGCAATTGAAGATGGTCTCGATGTACGAGTTTCTTCCCTGGAGGGCCCAGAGAGAATCTGTGAGTATGCCTCTGAGGATTTCAATGCGGCGACGTTCGATATAATTCCTGTACATGTATGCTCCGAGAAGTAACGTGGAGACTGCAATTAGGGAGAGTATCGTTAACACCCTGGCTGTGAAGAAGCTTTGCTGATCCACCTCTGCTGGGTCAGCGAGTCTAATTCTAGGGGTGTTATCGAGGTCAGAGCTTACAAATCGGTAATCGCCCTGGAACTCAACTTCAATCCTCCATTCCCCATTCACTGCACTGGGTCCACCAAGACTGGCTGACTGTTCGCCTGGAAGGTCTTCGCCCGTGTACTCAAAGCTGAAGTTGGCTACTCCTTGTTCAGAAGTTGTTGTGAAGTAGACCTTGAATAGATCCCAACCTGTTCCGTTGTTGTAATATTGTGTGAAAACGACGGTTTGACCTTCTACAGCAAGATCTATCCTATCACGCAGAATTGCTACTGAGCCTTCTACGACTTCTCCAACCTGATAGCCCTCTGGACGGGCCCATTGCTGACTGAGTAGTATATCTACGCGGCTTTGAACTAGAATCTCGACGTCTACAAAAGAGCCGTTGATCACGGGTGCAGTCTCAATCTGACATCCTCCTGGTACCGATCGAGTTGGCTCATATGCGATTCTGACTGTTCTGAAGCCCTCGAGTTGGTCGCCACTGGGATCCACTCCGCGCTGGCTTGGATTGTCTTCTTTATCTCCGGAGAACCATTCTACAGATCCGGTCCCATCGTTTGTACGGGCGGTGGCAAAGGGTCTCGTATTTGTCTCAGGATCTAGGTAGATGTTCAGACATTTTCCTCCAACTGGATTTCCATTCACCTGAGTTAGTCTGGCATCGAAGTGGAATGACTCTTTGAGATACAAGACGGGGAATGTGCTGCCATTGGCGAACGTGTATGTATCAACGTCGTTTCTGAAAGGTCCTATCTCAATCATCTGAAGTGTTGAGTTGGAATAGACAGGGAACAACATTGTCTTGGTCGCATTGAGGTATCTGTAGCGGTCTGCATTCTCCCAAGAGTTGTATCTGACTTGGACTTTCGCTTGGCCCGCTTGGACGCCTTCTAAGGAGCATAATATCTCGAAGAAGCCGTTTATGTCGGTGGTCCCTGGCAAACAAGTTCTGATTCCGAGTTGGCTCCCTAGCATCTCATAATCCACTTTGACGTTTCTGAAGCTCAAATTACGTCCGAGTTCATCTACGAGTTGTCCTGTTACGGTCATTGGCTTTTGTATTGATTCACCCGTTATAGGGTCGGCCTCTGAAGTGTAGACGACTTGCTCTTCGACGCTAAGAGAGGTCTCACCAAGAAGATAGAATCCTTCTTCCTGGAACTGGAGTACTCTTCGATAGTGATCATTGTACAGGTCTTGTGTGCATTCGTCCCATGCACCAGCGATTTCAAGCGCATTGGGTCCTAGTGACCCGCAGCCCTCATGAGGTAAATTCTCGTTGAATCTGAGGATCACATTTACTGGCCCGAAACCATCAGGGAGGAATGACTGAGCATCCGAAGTGAGTATTTCGGGGTCGAGGGTCATCTGGTGAGTTATCGCGCCTGCGCTCGGACAGAGATTGTCAACTATCTTCCTATGTACTCGGTCTTCGAAGTCCAATCCTTCCATTATTAGGGTCACGATGCCTCCATTTTCACCGCATCCATCTAGAGCCTGGCCAGAATCTTTCTCAAATGCTGTACGGTTATCATCTGTAACCTGAGCGGTGAAATACCAGTCTTGTCCGCTCATTAGGGGACCTGAAACGCTGGATTGTAGATCGATGTACGTACGAGAGACCACCCAGAGGTCTGTTTGGCCCTCGGATGATTGATGCAGCATATCTCCAGAATAGGTGTATGAAAGAGTAAATGCCCCCAAAGGATGGTCCTGACCAATGGTAAGATTCACCCGGAATATCCCATTCTTATCGGTGGAAGTGAGGCCGTTTGAACCATCCGCGTCCCACGAATAGGTTACTGGTACCTCCCTAAGGGGCTGAAGGGAGTTATCAACGAGTCTGACTTCGACCGTCCGGTTGACGCCCCTGTACAGTCTGGCGTCCTCCACAGGCAAGAACTGGCTCGTTCCAATGACTGTGACGTTGACGTAGGCACCCGTTGACGACAGGATTGAAGATTGATTTCCAGTGAAGTAAAAGTTGGAGTTGGTGAAGTCCGCCTTAACACCATAGGTTCCAGCAGCATATTGGGAATACCATGACCAGTTGTAGTCGAATTGGGCTTTTCCATCTACCATGTTGGGAACTCTTGCAAAGCCGGTTTCTTGGGCTCCTGAGAAGATAAGGTTCTGATCGAGGTCGACCTGTAGAGCAATCGCATCTTGCGCCCAGGGTACAAATGTCCTATTGTATACCTCTCCAACAACTCTGAGAGACTCTCCTGTGAAGAGTTCTGGTATTATTTCACATCTAACTGGGCTGAAAGGATCCGTTGGGTCAGCAGGGCCGCAGGGTGGAGCGTTGAAGTCTCCTCCATTCTGCATTGCTACAGACCAGTGGGTGAGGTTTGCCGATAAGAACGGTCTGAGTTTGGATGCTTCCCCGTCTAGTCCGGCGGTGGTACCGTCCCAGAGTAATGGATACGGCTTGCCCAAACTGGCTTCTTCAAACGCTATTCCCGCACTGTTTAGGGAAGGTGCGTGGAACAACGCCCTCCATGCCCCGAATGAAGATCCTGTGAATTGGGTCGCATCCCAATAGTAAACTGGTCTTATTGAAGTCGTATACATGACTGCTTCAATATACATTCTGTGCATTGACCGAATGTAGAATGTTTCTGACTCACTTCCATTGAGATATGGGAATGGCCATTCATCACCAAGATCAGGTCGTGAAAAGCCTATGAATTCGTAATCTCCGACCGGCAGAGATGTATTCGTGTAAGTGTATCTCTCAACTACCTCATGTCCCTTCGCGTTGTCATCCCATACAATTTCCTCATAACCGCCACTTGGTTGGCCTATGCCGTTATCCATTGTCGAATTCCAACGAACTTGCTTCCAGAATCCCTGTGCACCTTGTTCCTGAACGAATGTGAGGGAGACCCAGCCATTCGAATCGGCTCTATATCCAAATCCATATCCATCGAACAAAGTCGGGACTGATCTATTACCGAATGGGCCTCCAGCTACAGTAAACGAAACCGGGGCATGTTTGATTCTGTTGTCGAAGATTCCTCTTTCCCAGTCGGCATGATAGTGAATCTTGTAATCGACGAATAATGGCTGCTCATCGCTCCTGAAGTAAGTCCATGAGACGTAATCAACAGTGGTATTAGCCCTTACTTCGAGTGGGGTGGGTGTGGATGATGACCCATCGTGACCGAACATCTCGATAACATCGGCTCGTAGATTGTATCTAGAGGAGGGGCCAACCTCTATGTCTTCGGGGTAGAAATACTGACCGACTGTGAAATTGCCTCCTTCATCAGTGAGAACTTCAACAGTCCTAAGCGTCTCCGTGGCATTCCTCTGGTATTCAATGACAATCCTTACTGGCAGATCTGCCCCTGGTACGAAAGCTCCTGTCTCAAGGTCTAACACATCTACTCTGCCAGTGAATTCTGCCGGAAACTGCGCGTCTAGCCAGACGGTCTGTATGGGATTTAAAGTGATGCGAGTAGGTGGTTTGTCATCAGCGTCTAGGATGCAATCATTGTCATTGTCCCAGTCACTGGCAGGGTACTCTGCTCCGCTAGAATCTGTGCATGTGGCGCCCTCTTCGAGATGATCCCAATCAACATCGGGAATGCCATCCGTATCATCGTCTTCATCGAGACTGTCAGGTCCAGTGGATGCATTCGTCGGGTTGTACATACCAGTACCGGTTCCATAGTCGTCGTGGTCCCATGGGTTGGTTGAATTAGATCCGTATCTACTTGGCCAAAGCATGACTTCGTCTTCATCGTTCATTCCATCTTCGTCGTCGTCGATATCTATGTCGTCACGAAGACCGTCGTTGTCGTGGTCCCATGGGGCTACAGGATGGGAGGCTCCTCCCCCTGCTTGCTCTATTGTATTGGATATCCCGTCTCCGTCCCAGTCAGTATCTGCCCAATCGGGAATTCCATCGTTGTCGTGGTCCCACGGACTCTGTTCTTCGCCCCTGAAGCATATCAACTCTTGATCCACATCCAATACTCCGTTATTATCGTCGTCTGGGTCTTCGCCATCTGGAATGCCATCGTTGTCGTTATCCACGTCATAGTACTGGGGGAATAACAGGCCCTGTCCTAACCTGCCTCTGTCCCAGACCGACTGATACCAACCATCTCCATCGGGATCTGTATCCGTACCATCATCATCGTGGTCATCGCAATTGTATCCTGTGAAGAAATTCCCCGGCGGCTCTGTGTTGGAGTCATCATCTAAATCGTCATTTACATCAATCTCAAAGAAATCCCATACGCCGTTGTTATCGTCATCAACATCCCAATGATCGTAAACACCGTCGAAGTCATCATCTAAATCAGCAGTATCGTTTGCCATACAAGATGGGTTCAAAGTGCCAGTTACCGGGGCGCCACAGTCATCGTCTGGGTCCACATTGTTATCCAGAAGGTCGGCTACTTCATCCGGGAACAGGTTTCCATTGGGATCTGCAACCCACTGGAAGAATCCGAAGTTGATGCCTACGTAGGCTGTCCACAAATCTCTGTTGTTGATCATCTTATCGAATCCAACAGCAGCAGAAGGGCCCGCGTCTTGGTTACCGAGGAAATCGAAGTGGAAGCAGTTCTGTTCACAGGTGAAGTCGTTTATTCCAGCTGAATTCTCGCCGCCATATGGGCCGTCTGTGTAGAGGGGGTCTGGCCTCGACGAATAAGGCAGAGTGAATGGGACTCCGTTTGCCGTACTAGCGTCTGCTAGAGGAAATCCATAGAGCCATGCGAGGGCGAGTCCGCAGGCGGTTGGGCCCGCGGATAGCCCTATCAGGAATGCCATCGATATATCGCATTCGCCGTCGTCTAGAGAGCCGCCATATGCAGGGTCGTTGACATCGTAACGGCCGTCTGATCCCTCATCGCGATCCCACCAATTGGGCACGCCATCGGCATCCATATCAACATCGACGCCATTGACTAGTGAGTCGCCATCCATATCAATATCGAAGTAGTTGTTACCATTCCAAGGGCTCCATTTCATCATCACATGCCAGTACATTTCTGGAACATTCCCATTAGATACGATTGTGGGCGGTCCTAATGTGAAGTCATCTTGGTAGCCGTTGTAGGGGAGGACAAATCCGTGCTCTTCAAAAAATGGGCTGAAGTGCCAGAACATATCCCAATGAAGAGTGCCTGTTCCAGTGTATAATCCGCTATCCGCAGAGCCATCTATGGCATCTCCGTCTTGTTGAGAGTACGAATTGTCGAACTGATCGGTGTTGTCGTTGTCGACAATCCCACAATTGCCATCATCGGGATCATACAAATCGGAAATACCATCGTTGTCGTCATCCCAATCCTCATCATTGGATAGGCCATCTCCATCGATATCGGTGTCAATATAATTCAGACCATCGTCTCTGTACCTTGATCCATTCAATAGATGTAGGTCGTTGTCGTCATCTAGATCGCAATTCTCATCGATATCTAACCAATCTAGAACGCCATCATTGTCGTCATCAACATCTTCCCAATTTGAGAAGCCATCGCCATCCCAGTCATTATTTCCTGTGTGGGATTTCCTTTCTGTAAGGCATCGTGGGTCTGGATTAATTGGGTTTGGATTCTGAAGAGTTTCGCAATTCCAGGAATCTAATGTCGAAGTCGGGACCATTGGATAGGGATCGTCTTGATTTGGAATTCCATCATTGTCTAAATCATAGGGGATATCGGCCAGATCGACTCCCGGGTTGCCAAGGAGGTTGTCTGCAGGGTCAGCAGCCCCAAGATCTGTGTCTTTCCAATCCCAGACGAGGTCGTAGTCTGCGTCTATAGCTCGATATGCGTCATCGTCAGCATCCCGATCGTAATCAATTTCGCAATCTACGCCCGGAACTTCGCCAAACCAGTCACTGAACCCGTCAAGATACTGGGAAAGGTCGGTTAGAACATTTAGACAGTTGTCTGGTATGCCATCATTGTCATCATCGATGTCCCACATATCAAGAAGGCCGTCATTGTCATCGTCAGTATCTGCAGAGTCTGGTGTACCATCGTTGTCATTATCTGGATCTATGAAATTAGGGAGTCCATCGCCATCTAAATCCCCATCCACGATCTCATTGAACGAGGGGTTTCGGGGGTGCCATAGGTTCTGCTCCTTGAATGCAAAGTCAAGCTTATCTTTTCCGTAGGTATCAAAGTCAAGATTGAATGCATCGGGGAATGGGGCTCCGGTGGCAGCGAAAACTGTGATGGTTCCGTCGCCTACTCCCCCTAGAGTGGTATCTGCGTATCTCCAAGTCCCTTCCGAATCGAATGAATGACTGAACGATTGGCCTGCAGTCAATGTCCCGCTGTCGAAAGACCCATCAGCGGCAACTGCGGAATGATTTTCCGTATCATCATTCGTCCAGGTGACTGTATCTCCCACCTCGATCTGAAGATCCGTTTCAGAATAGCCTGCAGCGGTAATTGAAATCTGATGTGTCTTGCTGGAAGCCCATGATATAGCAGCACTCCAATTAGCGGCTGTCATCGTGATGTTGGACATCTCGGTCGCATCCCATGGATGGGTGTCCCATAGATCGATGATTCCGTCATTGTCGTCATCTGCATCCCAGTAATCTTGAAGGCCGTCACCATCGAAGTCACAAGGCCACACGAATTGATCGATGCGGGCATCATTGTCGTCATCCTCGTCATAAGACCCCTTGCCCGGGCCATCGATGTCTTCGTCAGTGATTCCATCATTATCGTGATCTAGTGGATTCTGGTCAACTAGGTAGCCAGACCCGAGTACGAGGCCTGTCCAAGGGTGTAGGATGCTTGGCTCGACGTACCGATCGGAAGTGACGTTCCATGGGTCTGTGCCTTGGGAATAGTCAATCGGCCCCTCTAGAATCCCGTCATTGTCATCGTCGAAGTCGAATTCATCCTGAATGCCATCGTTGTCATGGTCGAAAGGATCTGTTCCGTAACACCCATCGAATCGCTCGATTAAATCGGATATGCCATCGTTGTCATCGTCGAGGTCGTCCAGATCGTTTATCCCGTCGTTGTCGTGATCTTCTGTTTCTGTCTCTTCGACCATGAATCGATATCCCCCTTGGAGGAACGATGTATCTGTAATTTGCCCGTAGAGTATGCCCGGGTCTGACCAAGACATGTCTTGGAAAGCGGGGTGATCCGGCAGAAGCATGTGGTGAAGTGCTGAAGATGGAGTGGTGTCAACATCTGATGATTGAATCTGCTGTTGGGTCGGAGTATCCCCATTTCCATTTTCAAATGGACCTGACTGGTCTCCAACCGCTATCATTGGCATCTGTACGCTAACCACCATCAAAACCACTAGAAGTAGAGATTTTGTGGTCCTATTTCTCTTTGTGAGATCTGCAATCATACTAACACCGGGTACCAGTTTGGTGTAGACACATATTTCAATCGTACCCGAAAGGGGGCGGAATGAGTATCATGGATAGCGCGGGAGTATCATCTCTGAATAAACGCGTTCATATCCTAGCGATGTAAGGGTGTTTTTGTGTCGGGTGTTAGGAGGACGCTATTGAGTGGCAAAATTCACCGGGCCACAGTTACACAGGCAGATTTGGATTATGTTGGTTCGATATCAATCGATGAAGATCTTCTTGATGCCTCGGGGATATGTGAATGGGAAAAGGTTGCGATACTGGACGTTACTAATGGTGCTCGTCTGGAAACATATGCCATAAAGGCACCAAGAGGCTCTCGAGAAATCTGTATTAATGGTGCTGCGGCCCATCTAGTTCGACCCGGGGATGTCGTCATCATACTATCCTATGTGAGAATCGAGGAAGAGTTTGTCGGCGTGCATGCCCCGAGAATCGTACTTGTAGATTCTGAAAATAAAATTTCAGAGATCGTGTCTGGTGAATCAAACTTCTGATGCTGCTTGTTCATGGACGATGGTATGGTAGACCCTTGATTATGGTGGATGCGCGGTATAATTGTTCTAACAGAACGACTGCGGCAAGTTCATGTGGCAGAGTTATTTTACCCAACGATAGAGACTCATACTCCATTCCAATCAAGGCGAAACCCCCGGGTGGACCGACCACCAGATGAGTGTCCTTCCTTTGCATTGACCATCTTTTGAGGTGCTCAGAATACTGCATACTGTCTAGCTCTTCACCGTTTTCTTGAAGCAATATTATGCTATTGCCTGGATACTTATCTGAAATTTCTTTGAGATACGTCTTCGGATCGATTTTATTTCTATGCTCTACAAGCGACACCCCGGAAGAGGATAGGCGATTGGCATATTCAGATATCGAGGCCCGGAAAGATGCGTTCTTGGCACGGCCGTGAAGATGGACAACTACTCGTCCCATGTTATACACATTACAACAAGCGACTATAGCCATTTGTGATGACGGGGGATTGGAAGATATGGGTTGGAAGTGGAAATTCTGGCAAAAATCAAGCGATGATATCGGTAATGAGCCGCACATCCTAGGCACGCGAATATGGCTTCAAGAGCTGCGTGAACTTTGCGAGCGTTGTTTTGATAATAGAGAAGAAGGGCAGCGGCTTGTTCGGGAGTTACAAGTCGAATGGGGCGACGCCTGGAAGCGCATGGAGGTCGAGGGATCCTTGAAACAGGGACTTGATCGCCGTGCCTTGAGATTGATTAGAGCTAATGACTCTGAATGGTCGGAATGGCTCGATAATGAGAGATTTTGGATGCCGGGTTGGAAAGGTGAAGGGTCATGATGGGGTGGATATTTCTTTTCTTGGGGATAGGCGGATCGTGTTTTTGGCTTTCTTGGCACCAGCCTTTTCCTGAAATTTCCAGAAGATATGCATACCTAGTTCTCTTGGCATGCAGTGTTTTGATAATTTCAGAACAATCTCCAAGGGAGACTAGTGAAACAGTACCAATGTATTTCGCGCTCGGACTAGGAGTCGTTGGAACGCTGAAAGGATCGTGGGATATGACGAGGACAATGCGCGATGTAATTGTGGCTCCTTTCGCGGGGGGGATGCTCTGCGTAGGCAGTGCTGCACTCTTAGTAGGCTGGTGGGATGAAGGAGGTACGTACGAGCACATTAGTTCGTTCATTCTAGTGTCAGCGTTGATCTTATTGGAAATTTATCTTGTTTTCAGAGGATTGATCATAGGCGTGCCCGGACTAAGTTGGTCCAAAGCCGGGCTCAGACAAATCCAACGCGGGTTACTTGAAGGGCCTTCTGGAGCCATATCATGTTTCGAGAGGTCTTGGGATACTGATGAAGAATGGCTCGGGGCGATGAGCCATGCGGCCTTAATCCGTATTTTCGTACATCTCGGACAGGAAGAGCCTGCGAATAGTAGTGAGAAGTATCTCGAAGAATTTGGGGGCTGGGACATCGTTGATTCTGCGTGGATCGCCGCGATAGACTCTGCCTTGAACTCCATTTCAGAATCCAAGTGGTCTGAACCGACTTCTGATATGTGAGAGATGTTTCCGGCGTTACATGGTTCGTATCACGAAGGTCCACACTGGCGGCGGAGATGGCGGTGAAACCTCTCTTGTCGATGGGACCCGAGTTGGAAAGGAAGACCCTAGAGTGTCGATTTACGGAACGATTGACGAAGCTAATTCCTCCATTGGTGTCGTCCGTATGGAACTTGAAAGGGCACCGACTCATGCGCCAGATGGCGGCCTAATGTCTGCGCTGGTCCAGGTGTTTGAAAGCGCTGACAAAATGCTCGGTAGAATACAACAGGAGTTGTTTGACGTGGGGGCAGAATGTGCTTGCCCTCCTGGCGGCGTCCCGAAACAGATGTCGATTATTGGTGCAGAAGCAGGGGTTCGACTGGTAGAGGAAATGGATTCAATGTTAGAGGATGTAGAGCCTTTACAATCGTTCATTCTTCCAACCGGTAGCCCTGCAGTAGCGCATTTGCACATGGCTCGTACGATCGTCCGAAGAGGAGAGAGAGAGGCCTGCAAACTTCGAGAAGAAATCAGGCCCGAGATAATTAGCTATCTCAACAGACTCTCAGATCACTGTTTTGTACTCGGCCGATGGCTCACGGCAAAGATGGGTGAAGATGAAACCCTTTGGACGCCATTGGGAAAAAGGGTCTAGTCAATGCTCAGGTTTTCAAGCACATTTCTAGCTTTTGAAAGCACGTCCTTTTCCTGCTCAAATGTTAGTTGATCAACCGCACTTTCAAGGTCCAGCCATAGAAAATTGGTGTGCTCATGAGACAGTTTTACTTGGAATTTGTCAGTCGTGGCAAGATACCAGTAGACCTGCTTTTGGTTTACGGAGCCTTTTCTTGAGTAGGAATATTCAGTTCGCTCGGTCCATGCGGGAATAATGCGTATTTCTTCAATCCCAGTTTCTTCCAACAGTTCGCGTCTGGCAGTAGAATGGTGATCCTCCCCCGCCTCGACGTGACCTTTTGGGAAACTCCAGTGCCCTTGCGGGTACTGCAAAAGAAGTATACTTCGATGGTTGGCGAGTATGAATCCGCAGGAAGTCTCCATGTGGATCGAATAATGGAGGGTCAGAAGAACCCTTGGGAAGCGAAAGCGATACATCAGGGTGGCTTCAGGAATGGCCGTGACGAGTGTCGACGAGTTGGAAATAACAAGAATTCTGACGGACAGTGATCTCGATGGGGTCCTTTCTGGGGCGATTTTACTCAGAAGGTGGCCTGAAGCAGAGGTTGTATTCGGTCATCCTGGAGCCCTGAAAAACGGACTTTATGATGATTTTATCAACGACAAGACCGCGATCTGCGATCTTCCCTACCACCCAAAGTGTGGTTTGTCCATAGATCATCATCTCTCAAACAGGCCGGAGTCTGAGGACAAGGTGCGCGTCTGGGAAGCAGCGCCCTCAGCTGCCAGGGTTGCAGCGAACCTTCTAGGCCATATTATCGATCTTGGAGATCTCTCAGAGGCATTGGAGTGGACCGATCGTCTAGATGGAGGCAGGGTGACTAGAGAACAATATCTCTCAGAAGAGCCGATGGTATGGATCGGACGGTCGGTAGGTGTCGGAGACGAAGTGGCCAGAGCAGCCATGCGGCTCTTTTCTTCCGGACTTACACCATACGAGATATCGGAAACGAGTATTGTAAAGTCGGCTATCGCCCAAAGAAAAAGAGAGAATAAGATATTGAAATTGGAAATAGAGGAACGTTTGGAAATCGTTGACCGTTTGGCTATTGTTCGGATGCATGGATTGGGGATGCGGTCGAACGGATATGCTGTGACAGCTTATGCGGGGGATGCATGTGATGCTTGTTTGATAACTCATGGAGATCTCGGGGTTTCCTTCGGGGAGGAAGACGGGTACCCTGTATCAACTTCATTCTATACCAACTCGTTTCTGCATAAAGAAGGAGGGATATTCGATTTGACTACTCTTGCAACTAGATTTGATCCGGATGGGGGAGGTCACAAAGATGCATGCGGATGTCGTATCAAACCGCTAGATGGGTCTTCTGTAGTTGATAGAGATGTTACGGAAGAAGACGTTGAGTCAAATATCGAAAAATGGGTCGCCTTGTGGTCGAAACGAATGTGATCTTTCGACGATGCGTTGATGTAGGCTTCCTCACGGCAAACGGGTGTCGGAGCATCACGCCATGGAGAATCAACTTCTCGAATGTCTCGAAGTAATGTCTGCTGC
>MDTB01170098.1_pt1 | contig 32978 bp, 35 predicted proteins | sample 811161 | NCBI WGS metagenome assembly MDTB01 (sample SAMN05326650, study PRJNA326480) | marine metagenome | isolation source: seawater | place: Mediterranean Sea | collected 2009 | reverse complement strand
AGAGATATTTTTAATTGGGAAAAAATAGATTTATCATTATAATCTGTATCAATTTAAAAGGAGAAATATGAGAACAGCAGTATTAGAAAATAAAACACCAAAAAAGAAGTTAAAATCATCTAGTAAGATTTTAAAAAATAACGTAGTTAAAATTTTACCATTTTTAGTTAAAGATATTAAGTTAGCTAAACTTGGAAGAGATAAAATTGAAATTTCTGAAAGAGAAATGCCAGGTTTGATGTCTTTACGAAGTAAGTATGCTAAAACTAAGCCACTAAAAGGTTTTAAACTTACAGGGTCTCTTCATATGACAATTGAAACGGCAATTTTAATTGAAACATTAAAAGACTTGGGTGCTGATGTTCGTTGGGCTAGTTGTAATATTTTCTCTACTCAAGACGAAGCTGCTGCTGCTATTGCAAAAACTAAAACTCCTGTTTTTGCATGGAAAGGTGAAACTCTTGAAGAATACTGGGATTGTACTTTACAAGCCTTAACCTTTAATGGTAATGAAGGTCCTAATTTAATTGTTGACGATGGAGGTGATGCTACTCTTCTAATTCACAAAGGATATCAGTTAGAAAAATATTTCAATGAACATAAAAAACTTCCAAAAATAACTGCAACAATTGAAGAAGAAATTGTAATTGAAAGACTGCTTAGAAAAGTCCATAAATTAAATCCAAATCACTGGCATAATATTGTTCCAGATATTATTGGTGTGTCAGAAGAAACTACTACCGGTGTTGCACGATTACAACAAATGGTGGATGATGCATCTCTCCTATTCCCAGCATTTAATGTAAATGATGCAGCAACGAAATCAAAATTTGATAATTTGTACGGATGTAGAGAATCATTGGCTGATGGAATAAAAAGATCTACTGAAATAATGCTTGCTGGAAAAACTGTTGTTGTCTGTGGCTATGGAGATGTAGGTAAAGGTTCAGCCCAATCTATGAAGTCATATGGATGTAAAGTAATTGTTACAGAAATTGATCCTATCTGTGCTCTTCAAGCTGCAATGGAAGGATTTGAAGTTCGTCAACTTGAAGATGTTTTAGATAGAGGAAATATCTTTGTTACCACTACGGGCAACAAAGATATCATTACTTTAAAGCATATGAGAAAGATGAGAGATCAAGCAATTGTGTGTAATATAGGGCATTTTGATAATGAAATTCAGGTTGATGCATTGAATGCATCAAACGCTAAAAGAGATACAATTAAACCTCAACTTGATCGATACACTTTTAAAAATGGAAAGCAAATCTTTTTATTAGCAGAAGGTAGACTAGTTAATCTAGGCTGTGCAACCGGTCATGCGAGTTTTGTTATGTCAACATCATTTTCTAATCAAGTTTTGGCTCAAATATTTTTAGCAAAAAATAAGCCTTTAACAGGAATGTATGACTTGCCTAGACAACTAGATGAAGAAGTTGCTCGTATTCACCTTAAACATTTAGATGCTGACTTAACAAAATTATCTAAAGAACAAGCAGATTACATTGGAGTTTCAGTCAATGGACCATTTAAGAAAGATGAATATAGGTATTAAATTTAGTTAATAGGCTCCAGTTCTATTTATAACCTCAATGACTGTTTTAAATATGATTTTTATATCATTTATAAGACTCTTATTTTTATAATACTTTATATCAAGATTTACGCGTTCTGAATCTTTTACATTTGATCTGCCACTAACTTGCCATAGACCAGTTACACCAGGCTTCATGGCGAGATATATATTTTTCTTGTCACCGTAAAGTGTGTCAAGTTCCTTTTCAACAACTGGTCGAGGCCCTACAACATTCATATCACCAAATAATACATTTAAAAATTGGGGTAATTCATCAAGGCTGGAAGATCTTAAAAAAGCACCAAATGGCAAAATTCTTGGATCTCTATTTACTTCTATTTTATATCCATTATCAACATATTCTTTATAAAGATTTTTATTCTCTTTTAAAATTTCTTCAGCATTTTTAACCATTGTTCTAAATTTAAAAATTTTAAACATTTTTCCATTCTTCCCTACTCTTTGTTGTGAAAAAAATATAGGAAATCCATCATTAAAAATTATCATAAATGAAATAATCAATAAAATAGGCATGGTCAACAATAGTGCTGTTAATGAAAAAATTTTATTAAACATCGTAAGATTTTAAACTTAAAATAAAATAATAAAAACATTAAAAATTAAAATTGTTTATAAAAACGACATTTATTACTTTTTCTTTGTGAAATATGTTGTTACAGGTGGAGCAGGTTTTATTGGAAGCAACCTAGTTGACTTGCTTTTAGATAATAATCATGAAGTAATTGTTTTAGACAATTTTTCTAGTGGTAAAAAAGAAAATTGTAATAAAAAAGCTATTTACCACAACATTGATTTATCTGATTGTGAAAAAATTAATTCAATTAAACAATTTTTGGATGGCTGTGATGGTGTATTTCATTTGGCTTGTCTACCAAGAGTTCAAGAATCTATTGAAAATCCAATTATCTTTGAAAAAAATAATACTTTAAGTACAATAAATATTTTAAAGGCTGCTGCTGATATGAATGTTAAACGTGTTGTTTATAGTGCCTCGTCATCTGCTTATGGTAATACAAATAAATTTCCTTCGAAAGAATTAGATCCAATTAACCCTATTTCTCCTTATGCTATGCAAAAATATTATGGAGAAGTTTCATGTAAAATGTTTTCACAAGTTTATGGGATTGAGACTGTTTCTCTTCGCTACTTTAATGTTTATGGTGAAAGGCAAAATCTTGATGGTGCATATGCCTTAGTAATGTGCGTTTTTGCTAAACAAAGAATGCAAGGAAAACCTTTAACAATCAGAGGAGATGGAGAGCAAAGAAGAGACTTTACTCATGTATTAGATATTGCGAAGGCGAATCTATTAGCAATGCAATCCAATAAAGTCGGTAATGGAGAAGTAATCAATATTGGTAATTGTGACAACAGATCAGTAAACGAAATAGCAAAACTTATAGGAGGAGAAACAGTCAATATTGATCCTGTAATCGAACCTAGGGAAACTCTTGCAGATAATAGCAAAGCTAAAGAATTACTAGGCTGGCTTCCTGAGATAAAAGTTGAAGATTGGGTTCCGAAGTATAAGAAAGATTTAGGAATTGATTAAAATTACTCAGAGACTGCTCGACCTTTCAATTTTTCCCAGTCCTTTTCTACTCTATCAATATTTTCATTTCTTTCTATAGATCCTTTTAAAATAGGCGACTGAATTCCATTAGATTCAAAAGTATATTTTAAAGCATTCATATCTTTTGGGAAACAAGAACCCCCATATCCTTTTTTACCATCAGGTCCTGGTACCTTTAAATGTGAATTATTAATTCTACTATCAAGAGTTACAATGCTCATTAATTCAGAAAAATTAAGATTAAAATGTTCAGAAATAGAATGGATTTCGTTTGCAAAACTTACCTTTGTAGCTAAAAAACAATTGGTTGTATACTTGACCAGCTCAGCAGTTGTATAATTCGTTTTGATGATTGCCACTTTATTATCGAAAAAAATTCTGAAGAATGATTCAGCTTTATTAGTGAATTTATCTATACCACCCAAAATAATTCTATCTTGATTTACAAAATCTTCGTAAGCATTTGCTTCAGTTAAAAACTCTGGATTAAAAATTAAGTTTGGAATTTTTAAATTGCTTGCAAATTTTTCTGAACATCCAAGCGGTACTGTAGATTTTAGAATAATAATTTTATCTTCAGAATTAATTTTACTCAATTCTATTAAAACTGATTCAACAATTGATGTGTCACATTCTCCACTCTTTTTCATTGGTGTAGGTATGCATACAAAAATAAAGTCTGAATTATTAAAAACTTCTTCTATTGAATCAGAATTACCCAAACCATTAATATCATAAGACCTAACTTTAGCCTTATTAGAAAAAAACTTATTTATTGAACCTCCTACAAATCCAAGACCTATAATTCCAATATTTATCATAAAAGCTCTCTAAAATGTGTTATTGTATTTAATATACCTTTATCTATGGTAGTTTTGGGTGACCATCCAAATAATTTATTTACTTTTTTTAATAACGGTTTTCTTTGTAAAGGGTCGTCTTTCCCAATATTTAAAAATTCAATTTTAGATTCAGATTTAGATAATTTAATAATTTTTTTTGCTATTTCTAAAATACTAAGCTCTATGTTATTTCCGATATTAAAAGGCTTATGATAAGAAATATCAGAAGAATGTAAAACCTCTAATAAATTTACTAAATCATCAATATAACATATGGAACGCGTTTGTAAACCGTTTCCATATATTGTTAAAGGCTCATTTCTTATAGCTTGATTAATAAAGTTAGAAATAACCCTGCCATCATTAACTGCCATGAATGGTCCATAGGTATTGAATATTCGTCCTAGATAAAAATTAATCACATCCTTATTGGAGTATAAGATTGATTCTGCGCATCTTTTTGCTTCATCATAACATGACCTTTCCCCAAATGAATTAACATTTCCATAGTAATTTTCGTCTTGTTCTGAAATTTGAGGGTCTCCATATACTTCACTAGTTGATGCATGAAATAATTTGCAATTATTTTTTTTTGCGATTTCAATTACATTATAAAGTCCATAAATAGAAGTTTTAATAGTTTCATTAGGATATTTTTTATACCAAACTGGAGAAGCCGGACAAGCTAAATTATATATAAAATCACATTGAATATCATTTATTTGATTGTTACAAATATCTTCTTCAATTAAGGTAAAATTTTTATGATCAATAATATCAGAAATATTTCTTTTATTAGAGGTTAGAAAATTATCAACAACAATGACTTCATGATTACGAATTAACCTTCTGCTCAAATTTGAGCCTATAAAACCACTTCCTCCAGTAATAAGAATTTTCATTTCAGTTTAATTATGTTTTTTTTTATATAAATATTGTATAAAGATATGATAACATAAGTAAAAAAGTAATAGTAATTAAAAAACATAAACTTTTTACCATTTATTTTAAAATTTTTAAGCAGATTATATATTTTTATAGCTTGATTAAATTTGCTAGAAGATATTGATTCTTCTCTATTTCTATAAAAGACTAATGGGCTGGATAAATGAATACTTGAAATATTATTAATCTCATGAACTTGAAGCCAAAAGTGGTAATCTTCTACAGCTTTATATTCATTAGATTCATTAAAGAATATATTTTTTAAAATATTTTTTTCAACCAGAACAGAAGATCCACTAATAATATAATTTTTTATTAATAAATTTTTGAGCCTTTTAACTAAAAATTCTTGATTTATATCTATTTCATTAAACCATTTATCTTTGAACTTAGATTTAAATGATAAGACTTCCGTTGAACAAAATTTGAAATTTTCTTTTTTTAGCATTTTAATTTGTATTTCAATCTTAGATGGATGCCAAATGTCATCAGAATCAATAAATGCAATATAATTTCCTGAAGATTTTTTAAGCCCATAATTTCTGGGTCCAGCGGGACCTCCAAAATTTTTCTTCATTTTAAATAATTTGATTCTAGGGTCCTTTTTTATAAAGTTATTGATAATTTTTGTAGTTTTATCTGTGGAACAATCATCTACAATAATTATTTCAAGTTTAGAATGGCTTTGATTTAAAACAGAAAGCAATGTTTCTTCAATATATTCCTGAGCATTAAAGCATGGTATTACCACTGATACTAAATTATCTTTACTTGATATAGTCATACTTTAAAAAGTTGGTCAAAATTAACCTTATCAAACGTATTTAGATTAGTTTTTCTTGATGCATTATAAACTTTAATATTTCTTTTAGATAATTCAATCTTTGCATTTTCATAGGCTTCTGTCATAAGTGCTATATCAGCATAATTAACTTTTTCACCCTCTTTTCTATATTCAGGATGAAAATGATTATTTTTTTCATGCTTTACAGCTTTAGGGATATTTTTGAAATTGCCTTTAGATGAAACATTTTTTTCATCGTAAAAATGATCACATCCTATTAGATATATTTCCTCAAATCCTAAATGTGCTGCTATTTGCATGTTCAAGTAAGTAACTGTAAGCCCTGAAAATGCTCCAAGATTCATATCAAAAGAAAAATTAGATTTTTCATAATTTTTGTAATACCCTAAAGATTTTATGTAAATCGATTGATTGTTTTTTGAAAAAAGATTACTTGTTAAAATAACTGGGGTATGAAAATTATAAATCTCTTTAGAAATTTTTGGCCATAAAATTCTATCCGTTACAGATAGATATGTGGGTCTCCAATCTGTATTTTGATAAGCTAAATAAATTTTGTTGCACGCAATTGTAAACTCCTCTTTAAGTTGGTCTAAATCTTCATAGCTTAAACTAGGTCCATTACAAACTATAAATACTCTTTCACCTTTATGCTTATTCTTATTCATGTGCCAGAAATTTTTAGATTTTGAAATAATTTTTCTATTAAAAATTAGCTGATATATCCATAGTAGAGATATTTTTATATAATCAATCATTTTGGCAAATTTATAAAATATGTACTACAAGAATTATTAAAAATATAACCTAATGCACTATTATCTTTGAGGCCGTTAGAAAGATTTTTAATTCTTTCATATTTCTTAGTACCACTTCCAATTATAAGTCTCTCTTTGGCTGCAATTATTCTGGTCATAGGTAAAGAAATTCTTTTAAATGGCACATCTTTAGGATTACAAGAAAAAACCTGCTTTGATAATTTGATATCTTGAGAGTTGAAAATTGAAGCAATATGTCCATCATGCTCTCCAAATCCCATTAGGCAAAAATCTATTTTTATTTTTTTTAATTTATTTTCATAGATATCACAAGATTTATCAATTCCTAATTTACTATCAAACATTTTATGAATTTTGATATCTATTTTCATACTTTCTATAATTGAATAAATTAAATTAAAGTTGCTATCGCTGCTTTTAGAGCTCACACATCTTTCATCAGTTAAAAAAATATGTATTAAGTTTTGATCAAGATTTAATCTAATAATTTCATCAAAAAATAATTTATAAATTGGGCCAGGAGTTCTACCTCCAGAAAATGCTACGTTAAAATTTTTTGAATTAATTAATCTGTTTTTTGTTGCAAAAATTAGTTTATTTTTACATTCTTCATAAAATTTCTTTTTCGAAGAAAATATGTTAATCTTATTTCGCATTTAACAAACTTTTTGCGACTTGAAAATCAGTTTTGTCTTTTATAACCAATGATGATTTTTTTGAAATTCTAAAGTAACCAACTGGAGAAGAAAATGTTGCATTTTTGTTATTCTTTATACTATCAATATATTTTTTGGAATTCCAACCAGTAATTGCCCAATTAATTTTCTGTAAAGGAAGTAAGTCCTGACTGTTTTGCTTCTTTTTATAACTAAAATTAATTGGATTATTTTTAAATGAATGCTCAAGTATTGAGTCGTTATATGACAACAATGTATTATAATTTTTTTTATTGAAATAATTAACAAAGTCTTCAATTTCTTTTGTTGTTAATAACGGGGCTATAGAATGAACTTGGAATATATTATTGCAATTAATATTTTTAATAAAATCATAAATATAGTCTTCACTTGTCGATTTATCATCTGCTAATACTTTGCTTCTTTTATAAAAATGTACTTTATTGTTATTAGCAATTATTTCAACTCTTTTAGAATCTGAGTTGACCCATATTTCATCGAAACAATTAATAGATTTTAATTTTTTGATTTGGTGTTCAATCAAAGAAGTTCCTGGAGAAATCTCAAGCAAATTTTTATGGGGTAATCTTTTACTCCCTGCTCTGGCAGGTATCATTGCAATATTTTTCATCTTAATTAATTTGCAGGATATTCATATTTACCAATAATCATATCAACAATAGCCAATAGCCAAACCTGATGTATATTTTCAACAAGATTATAACCAAAAGAATTAACCCAAAAATTATGGTCACCAAGCTTTTTTAAGGGATTATCTTCTTTAAATCCAGTGAAAGTTGTCAAAAAAATATTTTCAGCCTTACAATATTTTGCAGCATTAATCATATTTTTTGAAGATCCACTTGAACTGATTAAAATTACTAAATCTTTATTAGAGACGAAGTATTCAATATTTTTTTTTACCCACTCTTCGTAACCGTAATCATTTGCTAAACATGTAATTGAAGAAGGATTGGATAAAGATAAAGTTTTTATTTTGGCGTTTTTTGTCATATCAATAGCAAAATGATCAGCAATTGCTAAGCTTCCTCCATTCCCGAAGATATATATAGTGCCATTATTTCTATTAATTTCTAATATTTTATCCTTTAAGCTTATTAAATCTTCAACAATATTTTTAGATTCGAAAATTTGACTATATTTTTTTAAAAAATTCTTTATTTCAATATCATTATTCATATTCTTCTCCTTCAAGTTTTTTTCTGATTTCAGTCGCTGAAATTTTACTAATTTCAGATGGAGGCACATGTTCGATTATGTCGTAACCCACACCTCTTCCATAGTTTACAGACTCAATATCAGGAATTATTATTACTTTAACTTTTTCTAATTCAACTAGTTCTTTTAATTGTAATTCAATATTTCTCTTTACTTCTAATGGATCGTAGGGATTGCTATTATCTTTATCTACTTCTCTTACACAAATTAAAACATTTTTCCCATTTTTAAGTCTTTGATCAATCAACCATCGGTGACCATCATGCCAAGGTTGCCACCTACCTATAAACATTGAGTATTTCATTTAAACTTTCCTTTTCAGTTTGATGTGTTGTATCTAACTCGATAAAATTTTTTAAAGGCTTCTCATAGTCTTTAACAAAATAATTTTCTCTACCCCTTATTTCTGTGGTAAACAAATATACTTCTAAAACCTTATATTTGCTCTTGAACTCCTCCCTCAACTCTCTGTAAGGGGAAACAAGAGAAATAATTGGAGTTTGATTTTTGTTAATTAAATATGCTGCAATGCTCATACCTAATCTAATATTTGCAAATCTTCCTTTTCTAGAGTAGTCTTTATTTTGAAATAAATCGCGCAAATCATCACCATCTATATTAAAAAAATCTTTTTCTTGCCCATTTTTACTTAAATAATCTATTAACATATTTGCTAATGTTGTTTTCCCACTAGCAGGCTGTCCAGTAAGCCATATAGCTTGATATTTATTCATTTGAATTGACCTCATTAGGAAGAACATAAAATTTCCAATCCATAACTTCAACTTGAGAATGCTTGCTTATATTAAATGATTGAAATTCTTTTGAAGGTAAGACCCTTTTTACTGAACCATTAACAAGCAGTTCAATGGGCATTATAAAATTATCATTGACATTACTCCATCTAAAATGAAATTTTTCGTCAGTTTGGTAATAATCTAATTTTGGTTGATACGGACTATAAAAATATTGTTCAGCAAAATACCAGTAGTTTACCCCAGTTTTTTCATTAACCTTATTAAAAAAGTCCCTTGTATTAGCAAAACCTTTTGCGTTTTCAACCATAAATTCTTTTAAAATTTCAAACCATATTTTATCATTATTAATTACGCTTCTTAAGGTGTGCATTACCCATGCACCTTTCATGTACGTATCACCATGAAGTGCCCAGTGATTTTCATTTTCCTTTCCTACAATCGGTATTTCATTTACAATTCTATTTTTAATACCGTTTAAATAATGAACACCAACTTCATAGCTATCAAATTTATCTTCAAAATATAAAGCTTCAGAATAAACTTGCAATCCTTCATGAATCCAAATATGCGTTGGATCTGATGCTGTAACACTATTACCAAACCATTCATGTCCCGTTTCATGAATGATTAAAGGATCTATAACTCCATACATTGGCCAACTTTTGCTTCTTACTCCATTATAAATACTAAATCCATTTCCGTATGTTACTGCTGACTGATGTTCCATCCCAAGATATGGAACTTCAACAAGTTTGTAGCCGTCATTATACCATTGATAATCACCAAAGTATTTTTCATAAAAACGAATTATTTCTTTTGATTGAGGAAAATAATTCGAAGCTAGTTGCTTATTATAATCTAAAACATAATGATCCATAAAATGGGTTGTATCATCTTTTTTGAAAGTATCTTGTACAGCAACATAGTTTCCAATTTGAACAGAAATGTTATAATTATTAATTGGGTTCTGAACAAACCACTCATAAGTGGTTTTATCATCTGATTTTTTGATACTTCTTAATTTGCCGTTTCCAACTGCGACTAAATTTGACGGAACTGTATAAGCCATTCTTACACTATCACCTTCCGCTGTAATATGATCTTTGTTTGGCCACCAAATTCTTGCACCTTCTCCTTCACAAGAAACAGCAATCCAATCCCGTCCATCTTTATCTTTAGACCAAGTAAAACCTCCGGCCCAAGGTGGGTTATCTGCACTTTGAGGGGTACCTTCATAAAAAATAGTAAATTCAAAAATACTATCTTGTTTTATTGTTAATGGAAAATTAATCAAAACAGCATCAAACTCTCTTGAAAAAAGTAATTCCTCATTTTTATGAATTATTTTTTTGATGTTTAAATTTTCAGCTAAATCAATCTGCAGTTTATTGAGATCTATTATACTTTGAGCTTTAATTGTAACAAAACCAATTAATGATTTTTTCTCAATATTAAAATCAATATTAATATCATAAAATGATACACGATATGATGAACGATTTTCATTTAAATTACCTATTAAGAGGTTGTTTGGAGTTAATTCTGGCAGGTTATATTGATTCCCATGAGGTCTATTTTCTTGACAAGACAACAAGGTAAATAACAAAAAACTAAAAATTATTTTTTTCATAATATGTCCTTGTTTTAAATACATTGTTAGCAAAAATGATATAGTAAATAATTATACAAAAAAGAAACCATAAAACAACAGCAAATGCTTCTTTAATAAGAAATAAGATGTATACAATAGCTAAATAAATAATCCACTTTATCCAAGTAGGTTGTGACCATAATTTTAATAGAGAATTCATTACTTATCCTCAATCAAGTAAGTATAGTATTTCATTGAATCATTATAAATAGAATCATATTTTTTCTCAATGTTAATTTTTTTTTCTTCATATTTTTGAAATCCAGTAGTTTTTATCACGTTATTATACCAACCTTTCCACCAAATACCATCACTAACATAATTACCTTTTTTCCATCTGAGCATTGACTTATCAAATTTAATATTAATTTTCATACACCAATTTGATAGTACTTTTTCAGGATTTTTTAAAAGTTCACTTGAATCAATAATTACATATGGTTGATTTATTTTCTTAAGATACTTAATAATTTCATATTGTTGAGGATAGCCCAACTCTTCAACTGAATTAAGTTTGTTTTTTTTAGAATAAGAATTGATTACCTCTTTTGGATGTCTTAATAAGATACAATTTTCACAATTATTTATCCATTCTATTTTGTTAAAATCAAAAATATGATGTGCCATATGTTTCTGGTACCAGATTTTTTTATCTTTCGGGATTCTACTAATAAGGTAATTAACAACTTTATCATAATTTGAAGGATATTCATTAATTATTTCATTGTAAAAAGGATGTTTTAGATTGGTTTTTTTTAAATAATACGCATAAAAAGGTTCATCTGTGACAAAAGTATCTTTTCTTGAAGACCATGATCTCATTAATGCTGTTGAAATATTCCTAGGACCTGACCAGCAAGAAACTATCATTGATAGCCTATATCTTGATTTATATATTGAGTATAGAAAGCTCTTATTTTATTAACTAAAGAATTAGATTTCGTTGAACTGAGCTCATATTTTTCAATTTTAGATACAGGTATAATTCCTGCAAATGTACCTGTAACAAAAGCCTCTTCACAATCTTTAATGTCCTCAAAAGTAAAATTAGTTTCATTGCAAGGAATTTTATTCATCTTACATATTTTGATTGCTTTACTTCTTGTAATTCCATTAAGACAAAATTCGCCAGTTGAAGTCAAAACTCGTCCCTTTTTAATAAAAAAAAGATTGGTTGAATTACAAGTACTAATATTCCCATGAGGATCATTCATAATACCTTCATCATATTTAAGTTTATTGGCTTCAATACTTGCTAGAATGCAATTTAGCTTGCTCAAAGTATTATAATGTGTGCTTAAAATATTTTCTGGAGGTCTGATTGTCGAGACTCTTCCAATTGTAATTCCATTTTCATAAACCTTTGGATCAGTTTTTTTGTATTCAGGTATAATTACAAAATTTATCGGACCAACATTTGCATTAGGGTTTTGATATGGAGTAATTTTGTCGCCTCTAGAAACAATTAGACGAATATGGACATCATCAGTCATTTCATTTTTTAATAATACTTTTTCAATTTCAAAAATGATATCATCTTTAGATAAAGGAATCTTGAGAGAAATTCCGCGAGCACTATTGAGGAGTCTATCTAGATGTTCAGAAATGAAAACTAGTTTTGACTTATGAAGTCTAATACCTTCCCATACTCCATCTCCAAGGAGAAAACCACTATCAAAAACTGAAATTTTTGCATCATTTCTGTGAAAAAGCTTACCATTAATATTGATAAAAATATCTTTATTTTTTTTATTTGATATATAAGAATGACTACTCATCTGTGGGCCCACAGGGACTTGAACCCCGAACCTGCGGATTATGAGTCCGTTGCTCTAACCAATTGAGCTATGGGCCCTTAATAAAATGAAATATAAGTATTAAATGCATTATATTATATTCTATAAATTAATTTATGAAAATAGCTTTAATTGTTGAATTTGGAAGGAATTATTCAGGGGGAAGATACCATGCCTGGATGATTGCTTTATCATTGGCAAATAATCACAATGTTGATATATATTGTGATAACACTCCTATATTTAAAAAAGATTTTAAGGATTATAATGATACTAAAAATTTATTTTTTCATCAAATTAATGAATTCAAAAATACACAAAAAAAATATGATTGGTCTATAATTGTTCCTAGCAGATCATCAATGGCTTTCTACAAGGAAATTATTATTACTTCTGATAGGATTGGATCTAAAAAATGTTTTGTCAATTTTGAAACACCTAATTGGTATAATGAAACTTTTAATCAAAAACTTAGGTACGATAATCTGATTTCATTTCTGGGAGAAAATTGTGAATTATGCTTATCATCAACCAAAATCAGTATGGATTATGCAAAAAAATACTTTAATAAATATCCAAATCTAAAACATGAATTTTGCTATCCTTCAATTAATAGCATAGCTGCTAAAAAAAATATTTCAAGTAAGACAAATAGCTTAGTACTGATAACCAGGTTTGGTAAAGATGCTTTTTCAAAACATAAGAATGTTTTAAATCTTGATGAGATGTTTATAGATCAATTTTCTGGTATGAATTTTTATGTGATTTATAGTGGTAAAATAAATGAAAAAAAATATATTGAAAAAGCAAAAAAGCAAAAAATAAATTTAATTTTTGAAAAAAGTATTAGTGATGATAAAAAATTTCAAATTATAGCTAAATCAAAATTTTTAATTTTTGCATCAGCATTTGAAGGTTTTGGGTATCCTCCAATAGAAGCATTATCAGTTAATACACATGTTTTTGTTAAAAAACTTGAGGTGCTTGAAGAGGTAAATGGAGAAAATCTAATTTATTTTGATAATGAATCTTTCTCTGAGATTAAATTTAAAAATGAAATTTATAACAAGATTATTGATTATAATCATTATTTAGATTTTTTTTCAGTAGATCAATATGGTAATAGAATGTCATTAATACTTGAAAAAAATTATACAAGGGTTCAATTTCAAAAACATAGTTTTTTAAAACATTTTATTAATTTCCTTATAAAAGATGATTTTGTATCAAAGATTCATTACTTTAAAAAACTAATTTTTAAATGATGATTCAAAAAATTATAAAAGATATTTTAGCGGATTGGAAAAAATTACTTAAGATTAACTTATTAGTACTTTTTTTGTCTATAATATGCAGCTCAATCCTTCCAAAAAAATATACATCCGAAACCTCTATATATTTGTTGAGAGATAACGATCCATCAAATCTCAGAGCAAGACTTTCATCTTCTTTTCTGGGATTTTCGGAGGCTAACATAATATTTTTTGATTTAAGAGATATAGCCACGTCAAATATGCTTAGAAATAATCTAGCTCAACGTACTTGGGATATTGACGGCCAACAAATGACTTTAGCAGAATATTGGGAAATAGAAAAAAACAGTGATAATATTTTTGGTTCAACTCAAAAAACAGATGAAGAAATAATATATAGCGTAAATCGAAAACTTAAAGGTATGATTTCATTTAATTATGCAATTAGTTCAGGATTATTTTCGATATCTGTCGAAGAGAAAGATCCTTTTTTAGCTTTTCAAATATGTGATGCCATGAGCAAAATAATTCATGAATATTCTGATACAATAAACCAGAAAAGAGCGTCTCATGAGCTAGAATATATTAAAAATAAATTTAAAATTATATCTGATGAGCTTGATTTGACAGAACAAAAGTTAAAAGAATTTTTAGAGAATAATAAAAATTTTCAATCATCACCAACACTTGTTTTTGAAAAAAGTAAACTTGAAAGAGAAATACTCTTTTTAGAGCAAAGCTATCTAAATGTTTTAGCTAATAAAGAAGACAAGGAATTTTCTATAAATAAACAAAACTTTATTGTAGCAGACTTAGATAAACCAAATATTCCAATCAAACCTTCCAGTCCTAACAGTTTAGTCATTCTGATCTTTTTCTTCTTTATAGTTAATGGAACTTATTTTTACAAAAAATATAAATCTGAAATTCTAAGATTTATTAGTAGCAATGACAGTTTTGCTAGATAAAATATTTCTAATATTATCTATTCTGGGATTATATTTTTTTAGAATTACTACTTTTGGTTTATTGCCCAATTTTCTAATTTTAATTTGCACAGTTTATTTTCTTTTTAGACATTTTCAGAAAATCCAATTTGATAAAATAATAATTTTATTAGTGGTCCTGTTAACTTTAAATCTTTTTTCAATTGGATCTGCAAATATAGATTTATTAATTGAAAAAATTTCGAAATGTTTGTTCTTATCTTTTAACATTTTTGTTGCTTATTTATTCTATCTGCATCTTCAAGTTTTCAGCAGAAGTTACATTGGAAGAGTTTTCTTTAACTTTCTTGTAATCATATTTTTTGGTTTAGTTTTGGAATTTTTTATAGAACCAATTAATAAAATTGAGGATGCTTTTTCAAATTTGTTTTATCCAACTATTATTAGTTTGGACGAAGGTAGAGAATTATTTCTTTACGGAGCTTTAAGACCAACTTTTTTTCTTCAAGAGCCATCCCATGTTGGAATGATATTCTCATTGTTCACACTCGTCTCATTAAAACTAAATAATAGTAAGAAAAGGTTTAATTTTATATTATTAGCTTTATTCATTTTGACTTATATAGTAAAAAGCCCATTTATCTTTATTGGATTAATATATTATTTTCTTTTTAGAACATTTAATAAAGTTGATTTATCAATTTTCATTTATAATCCAAAATATTTTTTTCTTTTATTTAGTTTTTTGATATTTTGTTTTTTGCTAATAATCAATTCACAGGGTAATAGAATTATCTTTTTAGCTAATGCTGCTGATACTTCATTATTTTTTAGATTTATTTTACCATTTAGTAACATGATCGAAGCTATGCGTATTAATCCTTTTACGGGCTTAGGGTTAACTAGTGGGGAGCTCATATCAGAACATATTTACACAATTGCTAATAAGTTTAATATTTCATTGGAAACTGAAAAAAATAGACAAAATTTATTTCAAATTCCTAATGCATTTTTTGACTTATTTATTAGTTTTGGAATATTAGGATCAACAATTATTGGATTTATTTCTTCAAAATTAGTAAATATTAAATCGATTCCATGGATTGACTGGTTTTTTATTTTTTTATTAGTTAATACATCTGGTATTTTAAGTATTTTTGTTTACAAAAGTATCTTTACGATATATTTAACAATTGACAAAAATGATTAATTAAATATTTTTTATTTCAGATTACATTCTTAGTTACAAATTTATTCAATTTAATTATTGTAATTTCTTTTCACGCGTACTACTACTATATTATTGATATGGATATTAAAGGAATTTTTGAGCTTCTTAGAGTAAAACATTACTTAAAAAACCTTTTTATTTTTGCTCCTCTGTTTTTTTCATCTTCTTTTAATACGGAAGATATTCTAATAGTCAGCATCGGCTTTTGTCTTTTCTCTTTAACTGCTAGCAGCATTTATATACTAAATGATTTGAATGATATAGACTATGATAAATGTCACCCTCAAAAAAAATTTAGACCAATACCTAGTGAAAAAATATCAAAATTACTTGCAAAAAGAATATCAATTTTTCTTACAACAATTACATTATTTTTGGCACTTTACATCAACTTAAATTTTTTTATAATTCTCTTTACTTATTACCTGATTAATTTGGCTTACACATTTAAGCTAAAAGATTTACCTGTCATTGATATTATTATTATTAGCTTCGGTTTTATATTGAGATTATTAACTGGAAGCAGTTTGGTTAGTGTTGAACTATCTACTTGGATTATATTAATTACTTTTCTATTGGCTCTTTTTTTAGCTTTAGGAAAAAGAAGAGGTGAATATCTTCTGTTAAAAAAAGGCCAAAAAATTAGAAAAAATATATCATTTTATAGTTTAAAAAAAATTGATTTTGCATTAAAGTTTATTGCATTTTTAATTGTTGTATCATACGTATTTTTTACAATTTCTCCAATTACAGTAAATAAATTTGGGGGAAATATTATTTATAGCACTTTTTTTGTCATAGCAGGTTTTTTGAGATATTATTATTATGTTTTTGTGAAAAAATATTACTCTGACCCAACTGAAATGTTAACAAATGATTTAACATTACAAGCAATCATAGTATTCTGGATTTTTTCATACTATTTCATTTTAATATGAGCATTGTTTTAAAATATTTTTTTTTCTCAAGTATTTCTATTGTTGTGAATATCAGTAGTCAGTTCCTTATAAATTATTTTATCTTAAAAAACGAATTCATTTATTTAAGTATTCTTTTTGGTACATTTAATGGACTAGTCTTAAAATTTTTCCTAGATAAAAAATTTATTTTTTACTTTAATAGCAAATCTATTTATACAATACAAAAAAAATTCTTTCTCTATTCGTTAACAGGTGTTGCAACTACTATTTTTTTTTGGAGCGTTGAAATTCTTTTTCATTTTCTTTTTTCCAATCCAAATTCAAAGTACATTGGTGGAATATTAGGATTAAGTATTGGATATATTATTAAATATTATTTAGATAAAAAGTTTGTATTTAAAAGGAATTTCTATGAAAATTAAAAGTTGGGGGATGCACCCTCTAGTTGATTCTGAAACCTTTACACTTGAAAATAGTAATAAACTTTCAAAATATATTTCTAAGAATAAAAGTTTTATTCCATTTGGTAATGGAAGAAGCTATGGAGATAGTGCATTATACAAAAGAATACTTTTATGTAAAAATTATAACCAAATCATAAAATTTGATGAAAATTTAGGTATTTTAGAATGTCAAAGCGGCGTTCTTCTATCTGAAATAATCGAACATTGTATAGAAAAAGGGTGGTTTTTAAAAATCACACCAGGAACAAAATTAATAACGGTTGGTGGTGCAATAGCGAGTGATATACACGGAAAAAATCATCATAAAGATGGATGCTTCAGTGAGTGTGTTGAAGAATTCACATTAATGCTTCCAGATGATGGAAAAATAATAAAATGTTCAAAAAAATTAAATTCTGAACTTTTTTTTGCAACATGCGGTGGCATGGGTTTAACAGGTGTTATTTTAAGTGCAAGAATAAAGCTTAAGAAAGTAAATTCGATATTTATTAATCAAAGAACAATTAAATCTAAAAACTTGAAAGATACATTTCAAGCGTTTGAAGATCAATCCGATCAACCTTATTCAGTAGCGTGGATTGATTGTCTTTCAAAAGGAAATAAGCTAGGGAGATCTGTATTGATGGTTGGAGATTTCGCAAATGACGGAATTCTCAAATATAAAAAAGGATTTAAGCTGAACTTGCCTTTTAATTTTCCTTCCTTTTTTATTTCAAAATGGACAGTAAAATTATTTAATTTTTTTTATTATAATTTTTTTAACTCTCACGATTCAATTAAGAAAGTTAACTTTGATTCCTTTTTTTACCCTTTAGATAAAATAAATAATTGGAATAGAATGTATGGTAAAAATGGGTTTACACAGTATCAATTTATTCTTCCTAAAGAAACAAGCTATGAAGGACTTAAAGAAATTCTAAATGCCATATCAAGATCCGGGAAGGGGTCATTTTTAGCAGTCTTGAAGTTGTACGGTAGCGCAAACAAAAACTTTTTGTCGTTTCCAATGGAGGGCTATTCTTTAGCTTTGGATTTTAAAATTGAGCCAGGTTTATTTCAGTTGCTGGACCAACTTGATGAGTTAGTTTTAAAATTTAATGGCAGAATATATCTATCTAAAGATGTAAGGGTGCCAAAAAAAGTATTTGAGATTGGATATCCATTGATTGAAAATTTTCGAGACATAAGAAAAAGTTATAAAATGAAGCAAAAAATAAAATCTTTTCAAAGCATTCGGTTAGATATATGACAAAAAATTTATTAATAATCGGAGGAAAAAGTGACATAGGGCAAGCTATTGCTAAAAAATTTATTTCTAAGGGTTATAATATTATCTTAGCTGGAAGAAATATGGAAAATACCAATACGAATTCGATTGATATATGTTCTTTAAAAAATACAGTAATTACAAAAATTAATTTTGATATTTGTGATTTTAAAAATCATAAAAAGTTTTACAAAAATTTGCACGTTAAGCCAGATGGTGTTGTTATTGCAAGTGGCTATATGGTAGAACAAAATATAGCAGAAAATGACATGTATGAAACGTTAAACACAATCAATGTCAACTATACTGGTCCAGCTATTTTATTAAATATTATAGCAAGCGAAATGGAGAAGATTGGAGACGGATTTATAATTGGAATTAGTTCTGTAGCTGGCGAACGTGGAAGAAAGTCTAACTACATATATGGTTCATCAAAATCATCATTTACTAGCTATTTGTCCGGTTTAAGAAGTAGGTTATACCAATCTGGTATTCATGTTTTAACTGTAAATCCAGGTTTTGTTAAAACTGCCATGACAAAAAATTTAAAATTACCTTACTACCTAACTACATCGCCAGAAATTGTTGCAGACAATATTTATAAAGCAGTTAAAAATAAGAAGGATATAATATATATTAAGTCAATATGGAAAGTTATTATGATTATAATAAAATTATTACCTGAAAAAATATTTAAAAAAATTAATTTATGATTAAAAAAATTGAAAATTTTTTATTTGAAGAAAGCATTTATAAAATATTGTTTATTTGTTTGATTCTGCAAGTTTTTATTAATGGGATTGCCTACATTGAATCTTCAAATTTCTTATTTATTGCTTCAAATGATATTTTTACTAATCCATTTAGTGAGGAAAAAAATTTGCAATGGATTCTTTCTTCATATTTTGGAGTTCTTCTAGCAAATTTTTTAAAAATTCAAACTTTTTCCGGTTTTATTTTAATGCATTTCTTTTTTTTAATTTTTGGATTAGCGATAGTTATTAAATCTCTTTCAAAGAAAAATGAATTTCTGTCACGGATATTTTTAATTCTTTTTTTCTCTATGCCTATATCAAATATTTTATTCACCTGGTTGGGAATCCAAGATCCATTTACTTTCATCTTTTCCACTTTGTTAGTTATTTTTAGAAGTAGTTGGTTTAGCAACTTTGTTCTTGCAACTTTATTATCAATTGCACACTCAGAACAGGCTATTATAATTATAGTCTTAGTTAATTTATTTTTAATTATTACTGAAAAGAAAGCTAACTATACTTTTTTATTCTCAAGTGTTATAGGTCTTTGTCTAGGGATTTTTTTATTACAATATCACTTTGAAATAAATAATTTCAATATTGAATATACAAGATTTGACTACATTGGCAACAGTGGCCCAATAAGATATTTAACTTCAACTTTTTCTCATTTTAACGCTTTATTATTTTCTCTGTTTAACGTTTCTAGTTATATCATTTACAAGTTACTTAAAAATAATTGGTACAATTCTAGGGGTGTCGCTTTTATAATTTGCTGCCTAATTGCTTTTTCTGTTACATTAATAACTATCGATCAAACAAGAGTTTTTAATCTACTTATATTTCCTATTGTTATTCTTTTTCTAGAATATAATTTGAAGAGTCTGCAATCAATGTCAAAAAAAATATTTACCATAATTTTTATTCTATCAATATTTGTTCCAAGATATTATATCTGGGAAGGTAAAATATTTTCATCAAGTCATCCAAAAAACATTGAACTTCTAAAAAATTATATAAAAAATAATTCTGAGTTGTATGAAAAATTCAAGTAATATTTTAGCTTTATTTGATTTTGATGGAACTATAACTAATAAAGATTCTTTATTTGATTTTATAATATATTCAAAAGGCCTTCTTAGCTTTATAATAGGTATTTTTCTTTTATTTCCTTTTTTGTTATTATACAAACTAAATCTTTTGAGGAACGATAAAGCAAAAGAGATGGTTTTGAGATATTTTTTTAAAAATACAAGCCAATTAAATTTTACTAAAGTTGCTGAAGAATACTCCTTAAATAGAATTGATAAAATTACGCGAACAAAGGCAATTGAAAAGCTTAATTTTCACAAAGTTAACGGGCATAAAGTGGTTATTGTTTCAGCATCAATAGATAGCTGGATTAGACCATGGTGCATTAAAAATCAATTTGATCTAGTTGCAACTAAGCTTGAGGTGAAAAATGGATATTTAACAGGAAATTTGTTAACAAAAAATTGTTATGGGCCTGAAAAAGTGATTAGAATCAAAGAAATTTATAATCTTGAAAATTATAAATATATCTATGCATATGGTGATAGTCGTGGAGATAATGAAATGCTTGAAATAGCAAATTCTAAAAACCTAAATATTTTTTAATAATTTTTTTCTTTTCGATCTAAGCAATGAGCTTTATTTTATTTTAATTTAATATGATTAATATAGCTATAATTGGATTCGGTAAAATGGGTCAAATCAGGTTTAATTCATTGTCTCAAAATGAAAATGTTCAGATAAAATATATATATGAATTAAATCAGCAAATAAGTGTTCCCTCACAATTAAAAGTAAATGATTTAAACATTATTTTTAATGATACTGACATTCATGCTGTATTTATATGTACGCCTAATTTTCATAATTTTCCCTTAACAATTAAATCTATAATTAATGATAAATTTGTTTTCTGTGAAAAACCGCCAGCTTTTAGTGTTAAAGAAATGAATGAAATTATTAATGAAGAAAAAAAATCTTCAAAATTTATTATGTATGGTTTTAATCATCGCCAACATGAATCTATATTGCTTATGCAAGAAAAAATTGAATCTGGAGATTATGGAAAAATTCTATGGATGAGAGGAAGATATGGAAAAAGTGTTGATAAAGATTTTTTTAATTCATGGAGGTCCGATAAAAATAAATCAGGTGGTGGAATTTTAATTGATCAAGGAATACATATGTTAGATCTTTTTCTTTGCTTCGTAAAAGAGTTTGATCAAGTTAAGTCATTTATCAGTAAAAGTTATTGGGATTTAAATATCGAAGATAATGTTTTTGCTATTTTTAAGAATTCTAAAACAAATATTACTGCTTCATTACATTCAACTATGACACAATGGAGACACCTATTTTCATTAGAAATATTTCTTGAAAAAGGATATTTTGTTTTAAATGGATTAAAGACTTCATCTAATTCTTATGGTGAAGAGAAATTATCAGTAGCTATAAATCGCTCTTCTGCGCCAGAAGCAAAATGGGACGATGAAGAGAATTATCTTTTTAAAGAAGAAGATTTTTGGCAAAAAGAAACTGATGAATTTATTAATTCTATAATTCAAAAAAGGAGTCCTAATTTTGGAACTTCACAACAAGCATTGAATGTACTTAGTATAGTTGAAAGGATTTATAAAGAAAATGAAGTATAAAATTGCAATTACTCCCTCAAGCTTCGCGCAAACATCAAAAAAACCAATGGAATTATTATCAAATAAATTCAAACAAATTAGTCTTAATACTTACGGAAGAAGGTTATCTAAAGCTGAAACTCTTGAGATTTTAAATGAATGTGATGGTGTTATTGCTGGATTGGAAAAATATGATGAAGAAGTTTTTTCTCAATGTCCAAAACTTAAGGTGATATCAAGGGTTGGCATTGGAATAGATAATATTGATCTGAATGCAGCCAAAAAGCACAATATTAAAGTGCTAAATACCCCAGATGAACCTGCCTTTGCGGTAGCTGAAATGACATTTTCTGTACTAATGAATTGTATAAAAAATATTTCATACTTTAATAATAATACACATAAAAAAATTTGGCAGAAAAAAATTAATAAAAGTTTAAAAGATATGAATATTTTTCTTATAGGCTATGGAAGAATTGGAAATGAATTTCATAAATTATTGAAGCCATTTTCTCCTAATGTCACTTTTTTTGATCCAGCATTTGAAGATGATAAATCTTTTTTAGAACTCAAAGATGGAATTAAAAATGCTGATGTAATATCTATTCATGCAAATACAAAAAAAGTCATTTTAGATAAAGATACATTTAAATACATGAATACTGGCGTTATAATTCTCAATCCATCTAGAGATATAAATGTTGACAAAGATGAACTATTAAAATATGTTGATAAAAAAATAATTAGTTATGCATGGTTTGACGCTTTTGAAAATGAACCTTATGATGGAAAACTCGTTGGCAAGAAAAACATTATACTAACTCCTCATATATCAACTTATACTGATGTTTGCAGGAGAACAATGGAAGTTAAAGCTGCTGAAAACTTATTGGAGATACTTAGTGGAAATTAATTTAAATGAAGAACTTCTAATTGCGCAAAAAATCTGTATTGATGCTGGAAAGCAACTAAAAAATTCATATAACCGCCCAAATATTTTAAGTAACAATGATAGAGACATTAAATTAAAACAGGACATTGATACAAATCAAAAAATCATCAATGCTTTATTAAAGCATTCTTCCGTAAAACATATTTTATCAGAAGAAAATAGTAATAAAGATATTGATCAAAAGGGTTTTTATTGGATCGTAGATCCATTAGACGGCAGTTATAATTATTATAGAAATATTGATATTTGCTGTACTAGCATGGCACTTTGGAATAAGGATACACCAGTTATAGGAATTACTTATGATTTTATACATGATGAGCTTTATTACAATTCGGTAAGTGAGGAGAAAAGTTTTTGCAATGATCAAATAATTACAGGTCCATCTGATAAAAAATTTGATCAACTGTGTATTGCTTCAGGTATACCATCACAACTCCAATTAAACAGTGAGTCAATTAATAAATATTTTACCTTTTTAACCCAATTTAAAAAAGTTAGGTTTTTTGGTAGCGCTGCAATGAGCTTATGTCTTTTAGCAAAGGGGAAGGTGGACATATACTATGAAAAAGAAATTTTCATATGGGATATAGCTAGTGGCCTTAAAATATGTAGTGACGCAGGTATTAAATTTAATTTAAAACAGTTAGGGGACTATAAAGTTGAAGTTATTGCTTGTAATAAAAAAGTTTTAAATCAGATTGCTGATTCTATCATTTAACTCAGAAAGCTTAACTGCATATGTTCCTTTTTTTGAAACTGCTATCGATGCAGCAATATTAGCCACCTGACTAGAATATATTATATCATTAGATATAATATATGATAAAGAAAGAGATGATACGACAGTATCACCAGCACCCGATACATCAGCATTAGGAATTTCAATTGAGCTAATAAATTTGTTAAAATTTTCTCCTACAACCATCATACCTTTGTCTCCCATTGTAGCTACAATAAATTTAATTTTAGATTCATTTAATACTTTATTACATGCACTTAAAATATTGTTTTTATTATCACAGTTTATATTTGTTGCTAAAGATAACTCATTCAAATTTGGTGTAATGATTGTTGCTCTACCGTAAATATTAAAATTATTTTTTTTGGGATCAACAATTACAGGAACATCAACATTTTCTATTATATGATCAATTAATTTTTTATTTAAAACACCTTTGTTATAGTCTGACAGAATAATGAAGTCAAAATTTTTATCTAATTTTTCAAAAGTTTCGATTAATTGATTACTAAAAATGTCATCATGTTTTTTTTCGTAATCAATTCTAACAAATTGCTTATCAGAAAGATATACTCGTCTTTTTAAAGTTGTCGGAAAATCTTTTGAAATAATAAAAAAAGAATTTTGAATACCTATCTTTTTTAAAAGTGAATTTATTTTTTTACCATTTTGATCATCTCCAAGAATACCCATGCATGTAACATCAACATTCAAACTTTGTAAATTGCTTATTACGTTAGCGGCACCTCCCAAAATATACTCATCACTTATAGGTAATATTACAGGAACATTAGCTTCTGGAGACATTCTATCTGATTGACCGTATATATAGTGATCTAACATAAAATCTCCAACTACCAATGCTTTTAGTTGATGAGAGGATTTCAAGTTCATTGCATTTTTCCTTGATTTATTACAATCTCTTCTTTCTCTTTTAACCTTTTCTCATCAATCAAATATTTTTTGTTTAAAACATTTAAATCTTTATCTAAGTCATAAACCAAAGGAATACCAGTAGGAATATTTAAGGAAATAATTTCTTCGTCTGATAATGAATCTAAAATTTTAACTATTGCTCTTAAAGAATTACTGTGGGCTACAATTAAATAGCTTCCATTTTTCTTAGTAACTAAACTAAAGAATTTTTTTAGGAAAGGTTTCAGTCTAATAATGACATCTTCTAAGCTTTCTCCAGCTGGTAAACTACCTTCAATATTATTGAATGTTTTGGAAAATCTGGGATGCCTTTTATCGTCAAGAGATAACTTAGGAGGAGACACGCTGAAACTTCTTCGCCAAATCTTTACTTGTTCTTCACCAAACTTCTCAGCGGTTTCAGATTTGTTAAGCCCTTGCAGAGCACCGTAATGCCTTTCATTTAGCCTCCAATCATAAATGATATTTTCTTTGTGGAAATCAAGGATGTCTGCAACTATTTTGGATGTATTTATTGCTCTTTTTAAGAGTGAAGTATATATGTAATCTACTGTAATTTTTTCATTTAAAATTTGCTGTCCAGAAAAAGCTGCTTCATCTATCCCTTGTTTGGTTAAATCTACATCTGTCCAACCAGTAAATTTATTAAGCTTATTCCATTCACTTTCTCCGTGCCTCAACAGTATTAGTTTCATTAATTTTGATTGTCTACTATAATCAATATAGCAGCAATATTAGCTAAAACTGATGTTAAATCAGATACGAAACCCGTAATGTCAAAATCTGAATCTTTCTCTTTCTTTGGAACAACTATTACGTCTCCACTTTTAATTCTAATAAATGAACCTCGAAATAAAGAAACGACCTTGATTTCGCCATTAGTTCTTTTTACATAAACTTTATTCTTCTTGGATTCAGGCTTATATCCTCCCGCTAATCTTATATAATCTTTAATTGTGGTATTTTTACTATAAGTAATTAGACCAGGATTATAAACATTGCCAATAATTTTTACCGAATTTTGTTTAGAAAGAATATTAATTTTTGAATTAGGAGATAGAATATGATTGAGGTTAACATTGATTGCAGGAATATTTTCAACTAAAATATCTCCATCTGTTCCTTGAGATTTAAATTGTTCAGTTAAAGTAATTCCATTTTTATCAGCTAAGATATTCATTCCACCAGCTTTTGCAATTGCTGAAGCAACAGTCATTCCTTGTTCAAAACTATAAAATCCTGGGTTTGCGACTTCACCATTTACAGTAATCGTAAATTGATTATCATAATCTACATTTTCATAAACAAAAATTTTGTCACCATTAGATAATTGAAAATTATTAGCATTTTCATAAGAAGTAGTCAATTCATCAGCATAAAATTTTTTTTCATTTTTTCTTAAAATTAATATCTCTTCATCTATAATAGACTTTCGAAAATCTGGATCATTGAAACCTCCTGCTAAATCTAAAATATCTTTTAAAGAATTATTTTTGTAGGGATAATTTCCTGGAGCTTTGACTCTTCCTAAAACTTGAACGCTTGAAAATACTCCTGGAATTTTCGGTATTGTGACTGTACCCATATTATTAAGAAAAATTTCTTTTGATTGTTCATTAGCAACAACAAATGTTTTATAACTCAAATCATCTGAACTTCTTTCTTCTAAAGGTATGAGCTCTTTAATTATAAATTCTGATGAAGCAAATGCCGTTAATCCATAAGAATATTTAATAAGATCATATAGGGATTCATCTTTTTTTAATTCATAATACCCAGGTACTAGAACTTCTCCCTTAATCCATGTTCTTTTTCCTACAGGTGGAACATATATAGTATCATTATCATAGAGTTTAATTTTTTTAAATTTATCGTTACCTTGATTAAAGAATGGGTACAAATCAATATCATGAGCTAATTTACCATTTCTAATAATTTGAATATTTCTTAGAGAGCCAATTCCTTTAATTCCACCGGACTGGATAATTGCTTGAATTATATCTGAGAAAGGATGAATTAGATGTATGCCAGGAGAATTAACTAGACCGGAAAAATATACATTTATTGATTTAATTCTATTTATCTCAAGCCTTAAATAAGTGGTACTGCTATTAATCGTAGAATATAGTTTAGAGAGTTCTTCTTTTAAAATGTTCTCAGCTTCAAATAACGTATAATCTGATATATTAATAAATCCTATATTTTTGTAGAAAATTGAACCATTTTTGTCAATTATAAAATTTTCTTTTAAGTTTGTTTCCCCCCATAAAGTTAAAGATATTTCATCGCCAGGACCTAAAATATAATCATTGGGAGTTGGAGCATTATCATAGAAATTAATATCTTTTGTAAAAAAATCATATCCATAAGAATATACTTTTTTAGTATTTTTTGGTGCAGAAGATTTTAACTGAACCTGCGGTATTCTATCCTGCGTAACAATCTGGTTCATTGTTACATCAGGGTCATTTTCAATTAATTGTGCTTTTAACTGATCTAATTGACGGTTATTAAGCTTACCAAGATCTGATGGGAATAGGCTTTGTGCAATCAGACTACTGCTAAATACTATTAAAATGATTAAGTAATTTTTCATTTGCTTCAACTTAAAATAGTAAGAAATTTAGGGTATTGCATTAAAATAATTTATTACTCTTAATTCCAAATTTTTTGTAACACAAATCATTTAATAATTTCCCTTTTAAAAAGTCACTGAAGACAACTACAATAGCAGTTCCTATTGCACCATAAATTGGTATAAAATAAAAAGAAAGTATTAACTGAATAAGAGCAACAATCATAAGAATATAAATATGAGATTTGTTTTGACCTAAAAGCCATAATAGCATTGGGCCTAATCCAAAATATGAATATATCACTTTGGAGCCAGCGACAATGAGCATTGGGGTAATAGATTTGATATAGGATGGATCATTAAAAAAAATAGGTATGAATATTTCAGAAAATAAATATAAAACAATTAACACAAGTAATGAAATTGATAGAGAAATCTTCATAATTTTTGAACATAATTTTTGAAGATTTTTCAAATCATTTTTTACATATAAATCAACAATATTTGATTGATAAGCTCTACCAATGTAAAGCAAACCAAATTCAGCCATTAGCCCAAATCTTAGGGCAATTTGAAAATATGCTACTTCATTTGAAGTTGAAAAAATACCCAAATATGTCATCGGAATATTTCTTAATAAAAAATCCATACCAAAGAAAGATGAAATTAAAATAATATCTTTTATCCATAATGGATTAGAAAAAAAATTTACATCGAAGTCCATCTCTTTATAAGAAAGGCTAACTTTTCTATTTAAAACATATATAAGTGAGAGGAGTAATAGTATTCCTGCTGATAATCTTGAAAATATGGGCGCATAGACTGGATCAAAATAATTAAACGATAAAAGAAAAATTGAAATAATTAAAGTATTATAAATAAATGCTTCACTTAGCTGAGCAAAGCTTCCCATTTTAATTGCTCTCAAAATACTTATAAAACAATTTATATACCCAAAAACAAAAGCAAGTAAAAATAGTGTTATATAGAATGAAAAATTAATATTTTCGAAATCTCCCACAAAATATATTATTGATACTAGAAAAGAAATTGTAAGGGAAACAATACTTGCGAAATATAATCCCCATTTTATGGCATATCTTATTTTATCATAATTTTTCCTTGAGAACTCTTTTGATATCACTTTTGTTAAAAAATTATAGCTACCCATTAAGGGAAGGCCAAAAATTAAATAAAAATTATTTAATATGAATGAGTATGTACCAAAAGACTTTATATCAAGAGTGTTTGCAATAACTATAACTATTAAAAACGATGAAAAAATTGAAAGGGCTGCAGCAATAATTACCTTGAAAATTGATTCCGCAGATTTTACCATTGTTCTAAATCAGCCATCTATCATTTTTTAAAGTCCAATGAATTGTTTCTTCCAACCTTTCATAAGCAGATTTAGGTTCCCAACCCATATCTTTCATCTTTGTTCCATCTAAGGCATACCTTAAATCATGTCCAGGCCTTGATGAGTGAAAATCAACCATCTCATACTTTAAAGATTTTTTTTGAACTTTAGCTATGAATTGAGCAAGTGATAAATTATCAATTTCATCTCTACCAACAATATTAAATTTCTGGCATTTGATTCCTGATTCATCAGCAGGTAAAGAAAAAGTATCATAGTTTATAAGAAAAAAAAGCGCATCAGCAACATCACCAGCATGAATGTAATGCCTTGAACCAGCAATCTTTTTAGATGAATCAGAATGAACAGTAACCAATTCACCATCTCTGACTTTTTTGATAACCATTGGAATATATTTTTCAACACTTTGTCTTTCCCCAAAAACATTCATTGTGTGGGTAATAATACCTGGTAAACCATAAGTATTTTCATAGGCAACTACTAACTCCTCTCCACCAGCCTTTGAAGCAGAATAAGGATTTGTTGAATTATACCTTTCATTTTCCTTAAATTGTTTCCCATTAAGTGCTGGGCCAAAAACTTCATCAGTGCTGAAGTAAATAAATTTTTGAAGACTATCAATTGATCTGGCAAACTCTAACATATTTGCTGTTCCTAAAACATTATCTTTCACAAATTCAAGTGGATACTTTATGGATCTATCTACATGAGAACCTGCTGCAAGATGTGCTATATAGTCGACTTTACCAATTAGTGCTTTAACTTCTGGATTTATTTCAGCTTTTAAATCATGGAAAACAACTTTCACTCTTTTTTGATTAATTTTATCATAAGAACGTACAACTTCTTGCAATCGGTTAAGGTTGCCGCTAAAATCTAAACGATCAAGTGTTACTATCTCCCAATCTGTTTTTTTTAAGATTAAATCAACAACATGATGAGCAATAAATCCAGCTCCTCCAGTAATAAGAATTTTTTTACTCATGTATTCTCCAATCTTTTTTGTCAAAACTAATACTTAGATTTTCAAAAATTTCATTAGGTATAACTAAAGTATTTCTATTATTTATTGAATGAACAAATTTATAATCTAAAAAGACGTTTTTCATTTCTTCTCTCCAACCCTCTAACTGAACGACAGGTCTAAATTTCAAAATTTCATTTTTCCCTGATTGAATGATATCTAACTCTTTTCCTTCCGCGTCAATTTTTATGTAATCAATTTTATCTAATTTTTCAAACACAACTAAATCTTTTAAGCAAACGCTAAAAGTATGAATATATTTTTCAACATCTGTTTGTTTTTTTAATGAGAATGATACGGGCCTATCAAAATTCATCCACAGCTTTGAAGAACCAGTAAAATTGTCAACACACATATTTCTGCAACTAACAATTGTCTGAAAATTGTTTAAAGATACATTTTCAGAAAGATTATTAAAAATTGATGGAATTGGTTCATAAGAAATTACTTTACCTTGAGAACCAAGAATATTTGCAGCTGACAGTGTATATAAACCTACATTTGCCCCTATATCAATGAAGCAATCTCCTTTTTTTAAAAAAAATTTTAATAATTTTACTTCCGGTTCAATATCTTCCCTTGATATAAAAACTCCTCTTCCTCCCCATCCAGGTCTGTTAAATCCCGTAATTTTAATACCAGATTTTAAAGTTGATTTTAGCTTAATTGATCTAGGAGAAATGGCTATGAAGACCATTCTTAATAATTTAGTTAAAGTTAATTTGTATCTACCGTTAAACTCGCTTAGTCTGCTTTTTATATAACCCATTGACTGCACATTAAGATATTTTAAGTTTAAAATCAATTTCATAATTTGTTTATCAATGGTGTAATTTTAAATCATGAAAATTATTTTAATTATATTTCTAGTTCTTAACACAAAATTAGTTGCACAGGCAGATTTAAATTTATCTTTTACTTCTTTCCCTGAAGAAAAAAAATATTTTTGGGCTGATAACAATAATTTTGGTAAAAAACCAATTGATAATCAAATTGATATTTTTTTTAAACGCCAAAACAATAATAGTATTTTTGTTTTCAATATTTCAAATGCATTTACTGAAAATCAGTTCAAATTTGGTACAACTTTTTACACTTTTATGCCTCAAGACTCAAAATTTTTTAATGATAGTGAAATTAAAATAGGTAAATACTATAAAGATTTTAGTGAATATTTAAATGATGATTTATCTTTAGGGTCTATGATTGTGAGTAATAATGCTCAACCCTTACCAAAATTAGGCTTTAAAACAAACTTTGATCCTAAAAAAAATAAAAATTTAAACTTCAAGTTTGGTATTGCACATGGATTTTTTGAAGAAAATATTTATTATGATGAAGCGCCCTTCTTGCATGAAAAATTTATTTACTTAAACTATAAAAATTCAAATCTAACATATGGATTAGGTATGGTGCATAGTGCTATCTGGGGGGGGTCTACTTTTCAATTAGGCAAACAGCCAAGCTCACTTAGAGATTTTTTAAAAGTATTTATTTCTGCAGATGGAACTAGAAAAGAAGGCGAACCTCATGCTAATGCAATTGGAAGTCATGTAGGTATCTGGGACTTCTATCTAATAAAAGACAGCAAAAAAATGGAAACAAAATTTTATTATCAGCACTATTTTGAAGATACAAGTAGTTTGAGATTTGAAAATAAATTTGATGGAATATGGGGAATTGAAATCAATAATAAGTTAAAGAGGCAAACATTTCTTTTAGAATATTTTAGTACCGTAAATTCATTCATAAATCCTCCATATCAAGGAGATTTTTATTATTGGAATTTTGAATATTTAGACGGTTGGCGCTATAGAAATAAAATCATTGGGAATCCAATGGTTTCTTTCCCAGATGAAAAGAAAAGAGTAGAATTGCGCGAAATAATTAATACAGCTTTTGTAAGAAATTGGGATAAAAACAGTTTTCAAATTAAATTTTTAAAAAAAATTAATGTGGAAGACGATATACAAACTATATTAAAATATAAAAGAAATATTTCGGAGAAATATTCTATTGAACTTATTGGCTTTTCAAATAATAAAGATTTTGATTTAGGAATTAAATTTGATTTAAAAATATAAATTGAATCATTGAACATTGATTGTTGATAAAATTATTTTTTCTGTATTATTTCTACAACAAAATCAATATCACTTTTTTTTAAATATGGATGCATAGGCAAACTAACAATCGATTTTGATAATTTTTCAGAAGTAGGAAAATCACCACTAGAATATTTTAAATATTTAAAAGCCTTCATGAGATGAATTGGAAATTTATAGTACACTACAGATGGTATTCTTTTTTTTGAAAGTCTTTTAATTAAAAAATCTCTTTTTTCACTATTACCCAAAACTATAGAAAATAATGCTTGTGCAGATTGATAATCTTTAGGATGATATTGAGCATTATTTAAATATTGCCTATAATAATCGTCTACTTGATTTCTAGAATCAAGCTCTTCATCGAAAATTGTAAGCTTTTCAAGTAAAACTGCAGCTTGTATACTATCCAATCTTCCATTTAATCCAATCATTTCACTATCATACTTATCTGTTTTAGTTCCATGTATGCGGATTGCTTTACACTCTTCAGCTAAATTATCATCATTAGTAAAAATTGCACCACCATCGCCATAACATCCCAGTGGTTTTGCAGGATAAAAAGATGTTGCAGCAATATCACCAAAACTTCCAACTTTGTTTTTTCTAATCGACCCCCCAAAGCTTTGGGCTGCATCTTCAATCACTTTTAAATTATATTTTTTGGCTATCTCATTTATTACTCTATATCTAGCAGGTAACCCAAATAGATCAACCGGAATAATTGCTTTAGGTGTCAATTCTCCTTCTCTCAAAACATCTTTAATTGCAATTTCAAGTTTATCACAATCTATATTAAAAGTTGATTCATAAACATCAACAAAAACCGGTGTTGCTCCTAAAATGGAAATAACTTCTGCGGTTGCAACATATGTAAATGGTGTAGTAAAAACTGCATCACCAGGACCAACACCCCATGCCATAAGTGGAATTAATAATGCATCAGTACCAGACGAACATGAAATTGCATGCTTTACTTCACAATATTCAGCTAGTTTATCTTCCAATTCAAAAACCTCTGGCCCCATTATATATGCTCCATGATCAAGAATTTTATTTATTCTTTTTTCAATGGGTTTTCTGATACGCTTTTGCTGT
>MDTB01164449.1_pt1 | contig 32978 bp, 29 predicted proteins | sample 811161 | NCBI WGS metagenome assembly MDTB01 (sample SAMN05326650, study PRJNA326480) | marine metagenome | isolation source: seawater | place: Mediterranean Sea | collected 2009 | reverse complement strand
GTGCCGTAGCATCCATAACTTGTAGTTTTTTTACTATAGCATCATCGAAGCTAATTTTGTTATATCGTGAAGCATTTGGATTTTTTTTAGGATCTTCGTCGTAGACACCATCAACCTTTGTACCCTTCACCACTATATCAACATTCATCTCCATGCCTCGCAACGCCGCCGCAGTATCAGTCGTAAAAAAAGGATTGCCAGTCCCCGCAGCGAAAATCACAACCCGATTTAGTTCGAGATGCCGCATGGCTTTTCCTCTTGTGTAGGGTTCCGCAACTTGAGCAATATTTATCGCTGATTGGACACGACTTATTACGCCCTTCCTGCGCATCTCGTCTTGCAGTGCCAAGGCATTCATGACGGTAGCTAACATCCCCATGTAGTCAGCAGTAGCTCTATCCATGCCCCTTGCCGCAGGCGCAATACCCCTAAACAGATTGCCTCCTCCAATTACAATTGCAACTTTAACAGCCAGATCCAACACATCTTGTATCTCTTCAACCACGCCAGAGATCGTTTTTTGATTTATACCAAATGCATCCTCTCCCATGAGAGCTTCACCGGAGAGTTTCAATAAAATTTTTTTATACGCTGGGGCCATAAATTTCGGCAACTATTTATAATAAAATCCACAACAAAGCTTCCAGACCCTTTATTGCATTTTGGAAGCCTGCGCCTTCACTTCAGCGACGAAATCCGCTGATTTTTTTTCAATACCTTCTCCTACAATGAACAAATTAAAGCCATGGACTTTCGCGTTCAAACCCTTGACCAGTTGCCCAACGGACTGCTTATCGTTTTTGACAAAGGACTGACCCAGTAATGTGACATCAGACAGATATTTTTTTATTGTACCTTCAACAATTTTTTCTACAATGTCGGGATTCTTCCCCGACTCTAGCGCCCTGTCTCTAGCAATTTGCCCCTCTCTGTCAATCAAGTCTGGTGGAATCCCATCACTCGAAACAGCCACGGGCCTCATTGCGGCAATATGCATTGCCAGATCCTTTTGCAACTCATTATCACCACCCTCAATATCCACCAATACACCAATTCTTCCGCCGTGAACGTAATAATTCAATGCACCTTTCGCTTTCACCAACGCAACCCTTCGCCAAGTTATATTTTCACCGAGTCTCATAACAAGCTTTTGCCGAATTACTTCTAGGGACTCTCCATTCACATCAATTTCACCTAAACCAGAGATCTCTTTTATTTGATTTTCGACGACAAGTTGCGCCACTTGGGTGACAAAGCCCTTGAAGCTTTCATCCTTCCCTACAAAGTCGGTCTCACAATTTATTTCTACCAATGCTCCGATTTTTTTATCCGAGCTAATGTTAACACCGACAGCACCTTCCGCAGCAACTCGTCCAGCCACCTTACTTGCTTTCGAACCACTCTTGACCCTAAGAAGATTTTCAGCCTCCTCAATATCTCCTTTTGCCTCTTGAAGCGCTTTTTTACACTCCATCATACCCAGACCCGTTAGATCTCGTAACTCCTTAACCTTAGATGCGGTAATTTCAAACATATTTTTTGACCCCCAACCTCCGTGCAAAACCTAATAACCAAACTCTCCGTTTTAATCTTGATCTTTTCCGACTTCACCGCCGTTGTTTTCTTCATCGACGAAATCCTCTTCTACGAGCTGATTAATTGCGTCATTTTTTCCCGCTATTATTGCATCAGCTACTCCGGAAGCATAAAGCCTAATTGCGCTACTTGCATCATCGTTTCCTGGAATTACATACTGTACACCTTCGGTGGAATGATTGGAGTCAACAACCCCGATTACCGGAATATCTAACCTTTTCGCCTCTTCAACAGCTATTTTTTGATAACCAACGTCAATCACGAAAAGTGCGTCGGGGAGACGATTCAAATCTTTGATTCCCCCTAAACTTCTCCTCAATTTGTCTAACTCTCTATGCAAAGTCAAAGCCTCTTTTTTTGAAAGTTGGTCCATGGATCCGTCTTGCTCCATCACTTCCATATCCCTAAGCCTTTTAATTGACTTTTTTACTGTTTTAAAATTTGTAAGCATCCCTCCAAGCCAGCGATGATCAACGTATGGAGATCCTGCACGGACGGCCTCAGTTCTAATTATTTCTGTGGCTTGCCGTTTTGTCCCTACAAACAAAATTGTTCCCTTGTTAGCCGATAGAGATCGTACATACTGTATCGCCTCTTGATACATTACAAGAGTCTTTTCTAAGTTGATGATATGAATCTTATTGCGATGACCAAAAATGTAAGGAGCCATTTTGGGATTCCAATCCCTCGTTTGATGACCAAAGTGAACCCCTGCCTCTAACATCTGCCGCATGGTAACTGACATATTTTCTCTCCTACCGAGTTAATCCTCCGCCCCCAAAACTCGTCCCATATTTAATGAAACGTGAGCACTCGGAAAAAATCCCTAGAGGCGCGCGTATTTAAAAAACTCGAGGATTCTATCATGATTTTGAAACCAATCAAATCTACGGTCAATTTGCTTTTTCAGAACCTTCATTAAAATTTCTCTGCGCCATCGCCTCATACAGTGCAACCCCAACGGCAACAGAAAGGTTTAGACTTTCAATTTGGCCCAACATCGGGATGGATACAAACTCGCTACATAATTCCTTTGTAAGACGGCGAAGCCCTTTTTCTTCCCCACCAAAAACCAGCGCTATCTTCCCTCTAAGATTAACCTTAGATATATTTGTTGGAGCTGTTTGACTGACCCCAACAAGCTTAATACCGCTACTTTTAATTTGACGCAGCGTTCTAGACAAATTGGTAACTTGAAAAAAATTTACTCGTTCAGCTGAACCGGAGGCCACCTTCAAAGTCCCGGGTGTGAGCGAGGCTGCCCGGTCTTTGGGTGTAACAATTGCATTGACCCCAAAAGCTTCAGATACTCTAAAACATGCACCTAAGTTACGGCTATCGGTCACTCCATCTAATACTAACAACAAAGGTTTTTTGGTCCCACTTATAATACTCTGTAAGTCGGATTTTTGGCCTATCCCAGAAGCTAGAAGCCCGACTGCGCCTTGATGTTTGGCACCCGCTGTTGTCAAGTCCAGATTATGCGAGGACATCCATTCTATTTCCACATTTTTCTGTTGAGCAAAATGAATAATATCTAGCGCGCGACGGCTCCCCTTCGATTTATCAACTAGGATTTTCTTAAAGGTTTCCGGAGACTCTTGCAACCTAGATAGTATCGCATGGTAACCATAAATAAGCTTAGCATTTTCCATTCGCAATTTTTCCAGACCAATCTCTATCATCTTTATTCTATATCAAAATCAATTTGACTCTGTTCAATATTCACTTTAGTCACCTTAACCAATAACTTATCGCCCAAAGAAAAACAGTCTAGGCCTCGCTCTCCATGAATCTGGCATTTTATTTCATCATAATGATAGTAGTCTGAGCCTAACTGTGAGATGTGAACCAACCCATCTACAGGATATTTATCCAGAGTTACGAAAATTCCAAATTCACGTACACCGCTGATGATGCCGCTGAATGTTTCGCCTACTTTTCTACTCATAAAAAGGCATTTGCACCAGCTTAAGGCATCTCTCGACGCCGAATCACTCAACTGCTCTCTGGATGATAAATACCCCCCCAAACTGACCTGTTTGTCAAATTCGCCTTCACGCCCTAACAACAGAGATTTTATAATCCTATGACAAACCAGATCGGGATAACGCCTTATAGGCGACGTAAAATGAGTGTAGGCCTCGTAGGCCAATCCAAAATGGCCTGAATTTTCACTGCTATAAAAGGCACGCTCCAAGGACTGCATAACTAGGATCTCAATTAGCGACGCTTGGGGATGAGATTTTATGAAGGATAATAAGGCTTGATACTCTTTTGGACTAGCTTGATCAAAATTGTACTCCACTCCAAACGACTGCAACTCTCTAACCAAGCGAGTTATTTTTTCATCACTCGGCACCTCGTGCACGCGATAAAGGTTGGGAGAGTTTGTTTTTTTTGTAAAATCGGCGGCACACAGATTCGCTGCCAGCATAGCTTCCTCAACGATACCGTGAGAAACATATTTTTGTGCCGTTGCGATACACTCAACATAGCCCTGTTTGTTAAATTTGATTGTTGCCTCTCTAGAACTAAAGGCGAGTCCTCCTCTTCTGTTTCTTGCTTGGGCAAATATTTTATAAAGCTCGAAAAGATTATTAACATTCGCTAGTACGCCCTCTTTCAAATCTGCCTTTTTACTGTTTACGGGTCGTATGATTTTATCAAACTGATGATAGGTAATTCGAGCCTTAGACTCGATTATCGCTTGGTAAAATTTGTATTTGTTTATTCTTCCATCTTTATCAACCATCATATCGCAAACTAACACTAATCTTTCGCAGTTGGGTTTTAGGGAACATAGGTTGTTAGATAGCTCCTCGGGCAACATTGGCAAAACGGTTCTAGGAAAATAAATAGATGTTCCTCTCTCTCTAGCGGCCAAATCTAAGGCATTTCCTTCTTCGACAAAAAAATCGACATCTGCAATAGCTACTTTTAATGAGTACCCCTGGACCTCTTTAGCGCAAAAAACTGCATCATCAAAATCTTTTGCATCTTCGCCGTCAACAGTTATAAAATCCTGATCTCTTAGGTCCTCTCGATATTTAATTTCCTTTTTCAACAAGGCTGGAGAATAATTAGAGCAAATACTTCTTACATCATCGGAAAATTCGAATGACAATTCATATTTAAAAATCTGTACTCTCGACTCAATACCAAAAGCATCCGGAAATCCCCATATCTCAATTAGGTTGAGAAAAAACTGATTCTCTCGATCAAACTTGATATCTATTTCGCATAAAACAATTTGTCCAATTTGCGGGTCTCCAGCCGATAATTTATCAACTGGTATTTTTTTTCCAAATCCCTTCCCAATTGGCACAATAAACTTTTCATTGTTTTTTTTACCGAATGTTCCTAAAACTTGTTTTGTTCTCCGTTTCTCAACACCTATGATTTCAATCTCGTCGCCTACTCTCTTTTTTTTCTTCTTTATTTCTACTAAAACGACATCTCCATCAAAAACATTTCTCATTTGTTTGCGATTTACGAAATAACGTATTTTGCTGTTTTTTTCTGTAAATATCCCGGTATTATCTCTTTTTCTTTCTATAATGCCCGACGCGCGATACTTCCCCTTTTTCATTCTTTTAACCTATTTATCTTCTGGTAAAAATTCATGTAAAACGTTTTTTTGTTGTGTAACAAAACATATGATTGCTTGGAATTTCTTGATATTATTTTCAGCTATATATGTTGCCCAGGTGGCGGAATTGGTAGACGCACCAGGTTCAGGTCCTGGCGGTGTAAAAACTGTGGAGGTTCGAGTCCTCTCCTGGGCACCAAATCACAGTATTTCCAGTGAGTTTCGTATGATAGTGTCTTTTCGGTCTGGGCCTGTAGAAATTATATCTATGGGTACTTCGCAGATTTCTTCTAGCCTCTCCACATATTTTTTCGCATTTATTGGGAGCTCATCAAATTTAGTTATACCTCGAGTAGATTTTGACCATCCAGGCAACTGCTCAAAAATAGGCTTACAACTCGATATCACCCCCTCGTCAATGGGAAAATCGGATATTTCCTCGCCGTTAAAATCATAGCTCGTACAAAAACTTAATTCATCCATTCCATCTAAAACATCAATCTTCGTCAAACACAAATTAGTTATACCATTTAATCTAATCGATTTTTTTAGTGCTACCAAATCTAACCAACCGCATCTCCTGGCTCTCCCGGTGGTAGCGCCAAACTCATGTCCCTTTTGAGCTATCATTTTGCCGGTATTATTTTCCAATTCAGTCGGAAACGGCCCCAAACCTACTCGCGTGCAATATGCTTTACTTATTCCCAAAACTTTATTGATCAAAAGTGGTGAAACGCCCACTCCCGCAGAAACTGCTCCAGCGACGCAGTTGCTGGATGTCACGTAAGGATACGTCCCGTGGTCAATATCAAGTAGGGTTCCCTGGGCCCCTTCAAACAAAAACTTCTTACCTTCAGCCATCTTCTCCGAAACCAGCTTACTCACATCATCAACCAGTGGTTTGATTTTCTCAGCCAAAAACATGGTCTGGTCAAATAACTTTGTTGCCGAAAACTGTTCCAATCTAAAGTAATTTTTTAAAACAAAATTGTGGAAATCAAGAGCACTCTCTAATTTCTGTTTCAACAAAGATTCAGTAAATAAGTCATGAATCCTGATTGCTCGCCTTGCAACCTTATCTTCGTATGCCGGCCCAATTCCACGCCCCGTAGTGCCTATTTTTTTTACACCATTACTCCCCTCGCGCGCATTATCCAAGGCAATGTGATAAGGCATAATAATGGGGCAAATACTACTTACTTTTAATCTTTCGGTAACCGAGGAATCTGAGCGTTCCAAGATATTTATCTCTTGAACTAAGGCCTCTGGTGAGAGCACTACTCCGTTCCCTATATAGCACTCTACATTTTTACGAAGTATTCCAGAAGGTACCAGATGCAATATTGTCTTCTGCCCGGAAATTACAAGTGTGTGCCCGGCATTATGACCTCCCTGGAACCTAACCACCCCATCTAGGCCCTCGGTTAGCCAATCAACTATCTTTCCTTTGCCTTCGTCCCCCCATTGAGAACCAACAACAACCCAATTATCAGCCATTCATATTTTTCCTTAAATATCCTGATTTTTTTTATTATTATTTTTTATTTTCACTGACAATCCATTCACCATTTACCAATACCAACCTACTGGTACTATCTAGCGGCTTAACCGTCTTCGTTACTTCACCGACGTAGTCTACAATAACGCTTGTGCCTGCTTTACGTAGTTCTTCAATAGTTTTTTGTAGCAAGGAATCAGCTGGTAACCAGGGCGCATAGACCCTTGTTTTTGGTATAAAGGACGTAGAAAGTTTACTGAGCATGCGCAAGTCCATCGTAAATCCGGTTGCGGGTCGGGCTCGCCCAAAAGCTCGACCGAGATCATCATAACGACCACCCCAGCCCAAGGCATCATTATTGCCCACAGAATATAATGAAAACACCAGACCAGTGTGATACTTGAATCCCCGAAGATCAACAAAGTCATAAGAAATACTTCCAACTTTTGTTTTTAGTGTCTGTTCGACTACTCTCAAATTTTCGAGCGCTTTGTCGATTACTTTCAAATCCGGCAAAAGACTTTTTGCTCCTCTGAGTGCGTCAGAATCACCAGTCAGTTTTGGCAGATCGACTAGAGCATTTTTAATTTTTTTATCAAACCTTTTACATATAAGACTAATTTCGGGTCGGTCTCTATTTTTTAAAGCTTCATACAAATCATTCATCAACTTAGAGTTATTTTTAACACCCGCCGCGCTCATTAACGCTCGTACTACTCCCTGATTACCAAGAACCAAATGGACACGATCCCGACCAACCCCAACCGCAGACAAAATATCAAGCATAACAGCTTGGATTTCTAGGTCACCCTCTAGGCCAGAGAGACCGTACATTTCTGCCCCTATTTGAAGAGGCTCTCTTGTCGAAAATAATCCTTTTGGCATAGTGTGCAAAACACTGCCGGCATAACATAAGCGTACAATATCTGATTTATTTAAGATATGGGAATCAATCCTTGCAGCCTGAATAGTCATATCTGCCCTTATCCCCATGGTTTTACCTGACAATTGATCAAAAAGCTTAAAAGTTAAGCCCTCGACATCGTCGGCAATTCCGCTCACAAGAGACTCCAAATACTCAATGAGTGGAGGCATGACTAACTGATAGCCATGGGAGCGCATTTTATCTACCGCCGCTCTTCTAGCCGATTCAATGACGTCAACTTCGTTCGGCGGAATGTCTTCAATATAATCAGGCAGTAACCATTTACTCATTATTTTAGTGTCAGTTGATACAGAACTAAGAAAAAATATAAAGCAAGACAACACCGAACAGCATCGAACTAAGCCCTATAAAGCGAATTTGACCATTACTCATTTTAACAAGCCTCTTAAACATATCTTTCCACAAGCTGGGCGAGACGAATGGAAAAATTCCCTCGAAAATTAAAATAACCGCCACCAGCACACCGAGACTGCCCGAGATAGGATCCATATGTATAGGATAGAGCTAGAAAAACATTTTTTTCCAAATTTTAGCAATCATTACCGACGCGGCTTGGAAGATCGCAGATACTTAAAAAACTCAGACTCTGGATCAATGATCATTACATCGCTTTTCTCTCGAAAACTCTGCTTATAAGCCTCCAAACTTCGGTAAAAAGAATAAAATTCTGTGTCCTTTTCAAACGCACTAGCGTAGGTTGAGGCAGCGGTTGCGTCTCCCTGTCCTTTAACATTTTGTGCATCCCGATATGCTCTCGCAATTATCACCTCTTTATCTCTGTCGGCTTCAGCCCGTATTTTCTCAGCCTCCGCAAAACCTTGCGATCTAAGTTCATTGGCTACTCGTTTTCGCTCTGCCTCCATTCTCCTAAAAACCGCCTCACTAATATCCGGAGTAAGGTCCACCCGTTTAAGCCTAACATCTAAAACTTCAACTCCAATCTTTCTTGCATCTACATCGACTTTTTCGCGCATGGTTTCCATTATTTGGTCTCTCTCACCGGATATGACGTCGAGAACGGTACGCTTACCAAATTCTGCTCTCAAACTATCATTCACAGTTTGGGAAAGTCTTATACGTGCCCTTTGCTCATCGCCACCCACAGAAATGTAATATTGCTTCACATCAACAATTCGCCATTTCACAAAACTATCAACCAAAACATTCTTTTTTTCACTGGTCAAAAACCTCTCTGGTTCCTCCGGATCAACCGTCAACGCACGTATATCAAAATATCTAACGTTATCGACTAAGGGAGTCTTCCAATAAAGGCCAGGAACTTCTTTTATACTGACAACCTCCCCTAACCTAAAAACAATAGCCTGTTTCCTTTGATCGACAGTAAATAAACTCTGGCTGACAACCACCAAAACCAAAAGAAGAAAAAGTATGAGCGCATTAGTTTTAGTCATCATCTCACCTCCCTGTCACGGGTCCGTAATGCATCGCGGTCTCTGTTATTGTCTGAAGTTAAGGGAATGTCAAAATTTTCCCGGTTCCTTACACTAAAGTTACCGCCCCCTACCGAAGAACCACCGCCTATAAGTTTGTCGAGTGGCAGAAACAATAAGTTGCTATTAGCTTTTTGATCTATAAAGACCTTAGTCGAATTACTCAGAACCTCTTCATAGGCATCTAGATATAATCGATCTCGCGTAACTCTCGGTGCTTTTTTATATTCTGCTACGATTTGTTCAAACCGTGAAGCCTCACCTTCAGCCGCTGCCACCACTCTCTGCTTATATGCCTCAGCCTCTTCTAATAATCTTGCAGCAGTACCCTCCGCTTTAGGAACCACATCATTTCGGTACGCTTGTCCCTCATTAATTTGTCTCTCCCTGTCTTGATTGGCTTTGACCGCGTCCGAAAAAGCCGCTTGTACTGGCTCTGGTGGTTGAGCATTTTGCATCGTAACCTGACTGACAACTATACCTGTACGATACCTGTCAAGCGTTTTTTGCATCAACGTTTTCGCATTAACCGCTATTTCTTCTCTTCCCTCATACAGTACGAAGTCCATTTTACTTTTACCTACAATTTCTCTTACTGCTGATTCCGCAACCTGCTTAACGGTTCTATCGGGGTTTCGGTCATAAAAAAGATAACTTTCAGGATCTGCTTTTACGTACTGCACAGCAAATTGGAGATCAACGATATTCTCATCGTCAGTTAACATCAATGCTTCGTCCTGAACCTTTGTACGCGCGGAATTACGGTATCCCACCTCAACCGTGTATACCTGAGATACATTTACAATCTCCGCAGTTTGAACAGGCCAAGGCCAATGCCAACGAGGCCCTGGCTCGGTAGTTTCCAAATATTTTCCAAACATCAAAACAACTCCGCGTTCACTGGCATCAACAATATAGAACCCGCTGCCTGCCCAAAGTAGAACCACCACCAAAATAACAAGACGGATGCCGGATGCACTCGGAAGCCCACTACCTCCTCCCGAATCCCCCCCCCCTTTTCCGAAGGTGCCACCCAATCGACTATTCAGCCGTCTCCACAATTCATCTAAATCCGGAGGCCCATCGCCGCCTCCACCATTTTTTCCCCAATTTGGATCATTTAAAGCCATTTCAATCTTTCAATATTTACAGTTTTAAGAATAGGTTAGCCTAGGACTTTGCAATTCCAGTTGGTCAGGTGCTGCATTGAACAAAAGTTCGTTTATGCATTGCCTAAGGTCATCAAGTCCCAATCCGTTTTTTGCGCTAACCCTCACGTTTTCGATTTTAGCACAAGGATGTCGTTTAATTCCGATATCTAACCTTGTTAAATCAGTTTTATTGAAAACAACTAATTGCGGCACTGTCTGTGCCCCAATCTCAAAAAGGACCTTGTTGACAGAGTCCATTTGAAGTTGTTTGTCGTCACATCCGCTATCTACAACATGTATAAGCAAGTCTGAGCTCACGACTTCCTCTAGGGTCGCGCGAAAAGCTGCAATCAAGGTGTGCGGCAAATCTCTTATGAATCCAACGGTGTCAGATAGTAAAACTGTTTTATCGTAAGAGTTATTTAATTTGCGTGTTTTTGTATCAAGAGTTGCAAATAACTGATTCGCCGCATAGGTAGATTGCCTCGTTAATTTATTAAACATTGTAGATTTTCCCGTGTTTGTATATCCGATAAGCGAAACCACTGGCACACGATTACGATTTCTAGACCTTCTCTGCGTTTTGCGTCTACGCACAATGGACTCGATCCGATTTTTCAGCAACTTAATCCTTTTTCCTATCAATCGGCGGTCAGTCTCTAGTTGGCTCTCTCCCGGACCTCTTAAACCAATCCCTCCCTTTTGCCGTTCTAGGTGGGTCCATCCGCGGATTAGCCTCGTCGATAAATATTCCAGTTGCGCTAATTCAACCTGAAGCTTTCCCTCGTGACTCTTGGCCCTTTGTGCAAAAATATCTAAAATGAGGCTAGATCTATCAACCACTCTCACTCCGATAAACCTCTCAAGGTTCCTTTGCTGCACTGGTGACAATTCATGATTAAAAATTACCACATTAGCGTTATTATTGTTGACAATTTCTTTTATCTCTATAACTTTTCCCTTCCGCGCGAGCATGTCTGGGCTGGGACGGTCACAGCGCCCTCCGACCAATGCAGTCACTAAAGCACCGGCGCTCGTCACCAAACTTGTGGCTTCATTTGGAATTTTTTTCCCAAAATGAAATCCGTTAAGATCAACGACCACGGCACTGGGACGATTGCTTTGGCTAGCATTACTTTTCAAAGAGCTACTCCGAGGGCAAATTTACTGATTTAGCTGGAACTATTGTAGAGATAGCATGTTTGTAAACTACCTGTGTGACTGTATTTTTTAATAAAATAACGTATTGATCGAAAGAGTCGATATGACCCTGCAACTTAATTCCGTTAACCAAGTAGATGGAAACTGAGACCCTTTCCTTGCGCAATAGATTAAGAAATGGATCCTGCAGTAATTGTCCTTTCCCCGTCATATTCATTCTCCTAGTTCGACTTGAACGTTGACCCGATACTAACACAGTAATGGATCCCACAACCTAATTCTAGAACTGTATAATTTTTTTACCTAGCGTGCATAAGGGTTCTCAGAGCTTCGAAAAATTAACTTGACCGGAGTTCCTTTTAGAGCGAAGTTTTCTATAAAAAAATTCTGAAGAAAACGTCGGTAACTATTTGGTATTTTTTGCAGTCCATTGCCATGTATTATGATCCGAGGTGGGCTTGTGCCTCCCTGATGGGCAAATTTTAGCTTGGGCCTATAACGCCCGGACATAGGAGGAGACTGCCGTTCCACGGCATCCCGCAAAACCCGGTTAAGCCGAGCCGAGGATAAATGCGTCGTGGCTGCTTTAAAGGCAGTCTGCACACCTCTCAATAATTGATTTACACCAACACCAGTAAGAGCAGAAATATAGACTGTATCCGAAAAACTAAGAAATTTTAATTTTTCCTGAATAGTATCTTTGAAAAACTTTTTCTCTAGATTGGAAAGAATATCCCATTTATTAACTGCTACAACCAAAGCTTTGCCAGCTTCAAAAACATATCCTCCCAGACGAGCATCTTGCTCGGAGAGCCCTGATGAAGCGTCAATTGTTAGAATAATCACGTCCGCTATATTTATCGAGTGTAGGGTTTTTATGACCGAAAACTTTTCCACATCATCAACGACTTTTGACTTTTTCCTGACTCCGGCAGTGTCAATTAAAAGGTAGTCTGTTTTTCTGTAGGAGAAGTCAACAAAAATCGAATCTCTGGTAGTCCCGGGCTCGTCCCTAGTAATCAGTCTTTCTTCGCCTAACAAATAATTAACTAGGGTAGATTTGCCAACATTCGGCTTTCCGATAACAGCAATTTTTGTTTTACCTTTATTTTTTATTTCCAACTCAGGAAGATCGCAACTTTCTCCTCCTTCGCTTATACGGTTCATTAATTCGAAAATTCCGTCTCCATGTAGAGCTGAGATAACTAATGGGTCTCCGTATCCCAAAGCCGAAAACTCACTCAAAGCCAGATCACTGTCCAAACCCTCGGCTTTGTTAACAACTAAAATTGCGATTTTACCCAGTCGACGCAAATTGGATGCTATCTCGATATCTCTCGGCAATAATCCCGCTCGAGCATCAACCATAAAAAAAACTGTATCGGCTTCCACAACCGCCTGAACGGTCTGTTTTACCATATCCGATTCCACACTCTCTGATTGAGCCTCCTCCCAGCCACCTGTATCAATAACAATATGTTTTTTTTGGTCAGAATTAAAAAAACCAAAATGCCGGTCTCGAGTGAGACCAGCTCTTTTCCCAACAATTGCGTCACGAGATTTAGTCAATCTGTTGAATAATGTTGATTTTCCAACGTTCGAACGTCCCACCAATACTATCGATTTAGTGAACATTTCCAAGATTTTAATTCACAATCACAGATAATGAGTACATTCGCCCCCCTACAGATTGCAGGTAAACAGCATCTCCGTTTCCGATAACCGGCCCAGCGAAACCACTCTTATCGATTAATCTCCTCCCGAGAACCCTACCGTCAGCTCGTGAAAGGACGTGAATAAAACCCTCTGAGTCTCCGACCAAAATCCAATTTTTGTGCAGATACGGAGCAGTTAAATTTCTCTTGTAGAGTGTCTCTTGATTCCAAATGCTGGTGCCCGTCGATTTCTCTAATGCAATGATGAAGTCAGACTCATTTGTATAGAAAATATCTTTATCTCCTCCACCAAGACCTTTCGAACTAGAAGCTTTTCGAGCCCATATTCGCCTTCCCGAATCTTTTTCGTAGCATGCAACATTACCGTTGAGTGCTATAGCGCAGACTGTTTGATTATCGATAAGAGGAGATCCGACTACATCTGACATTCTTTCTAATTCATTCGTACCTGTTTTTTGAGCAACAACCACATCCCACTTAACCTCTCCGCCAGATGAATCTAATAAAACCAAACGACCATCTGCCAAGCCTACAGCGATGTTCCCCTCGCCATCAGCCGATACGGTTGAATTTGACCTCAATATTAACGCAGGTTGGCTAACCTCATACCTCCATAAAACTTTTCCGTCTCCTCTATCTAAGGCTAAAATGTCACCACTCCCCCCTCTTACAACTATCATTTCGCCCGTTACTTTTGCTGGTCCAAGTATTTGGCTATTGATCATTGTTTGCCATAAAATTTCGCCACTCTTGATGTTAACCGCTAAAGCCTCGCCCCTCACAGTCCCGGCTATGAGAATCTGATCTGATAGCCCTACCCCACCGGCGAGTTGTCGACCAGCATTTATCTTAATAACTAATTTTCCCGTTTCAGAATTAAAACAAGAAATTTTTCCCTCCAGTCCCGCACCACATAACAAATCGTCATATCGTGCCGGTACAAATTGATATGCTCCAGGGTCTCCAACTGATTTTTCCCAATTAATACCAATATCTACTAAAGGAGAATTTAACTTGTTGAGGGGAGGAATTTCCGATCCCTTCGACGCGCAACCAAATATAAAAATCAAAGAAACAAATCCAGCAATTACTTTAATAGGGAAATTTGTACTCATCTTAAACTTTCCATAGAATCTTTTTTCATTTCAATAATCCCTTTCCATGAATTTGTAGAGTTACCACCCGTCAGCGCCTCATTCGAAGAGGATATAGCTCCATCGTAGTCCTTTTTTTGAAAGAGCAGATCAGATTTAAGGTCAGCAACCAATGATTCAAATGACACATCATCAATTTCACTGATCAATGTTAAAGCGTCATCATATTTTTTTTGATCAATTAGCACTGAGACCAACCTAATTTTTGCCAACGCGTTTGTATGATCGGTCGAACTATTTGAAACCACATGCCTTATATACTCCTCAGCTTGGGCGAAATCGCCTTTTTGGTGCGCTAGCCGAGCCACTTTCAATCTTGCGAAATTAGCATATATCGTCGTTCCATGGCTATCGATGATCTTTCTTAGAATTTCCGTGGCCTCATCGAGACTCCCGTTATTTACCACCTCTTCTAATTCGCTATAAATATAGGCTGCTTGCACAGATTGCTTGTGTTTATACTGTCCCCAAAGTGAAGCACCTCCCAGGCCAATACTTACGGTTGCAACCAGAATTAAAACTTGATTGCCATATGTTTTCCACCAAGCCTTAATTGCATCTATTTTTTCCTGATCTTCAATGCTATTCATAAATTTTTTTCCTTAACTCCGAATTTTTCACTTTTTATTTTTTTTGTTGCATTTTTTAACGTTAATAACTCTTGAGGAGTTCTACTTCTAAGGGGCTTAAGTGACACTAATTCGCTCGCTGCCTCATCCTCACCGATAATAATTGCATAATCAGCTCCGCTTGAGTCGGCTCGTTTTATCTGACTTTTGAAGCTCCCAGAATCATAGTTAAAAACAACACTGACCCCCTCCTCCCTCAGAAGAGAGGCAGCATACCATGCATATTCTCGAGCAATCTGTCCATCAAAAATCATATAAACATCGATAGAGTTAACCTTTGGAGGGATTTCTTTTAACATAAGGAGCTCAATAACGCGCTCCATGCCGACGGCAAAGCCACAAGCGGGGGTATCCTTCCCGCCAATTTGCGAGCAAAGTGCATCATATCGACCACCCGCGCTGACCGTTCCCTGCGACCCCAAAGATTCGGTGGTCCACTCGTAAATCAAATCATTGTAGTAGTCCAGCCCCCGAACAAGGTAATTATTAACAGTGTAGCCCACACCCATTTTATCAAGTGTCTTTTTGATAGAATCAAAACGGTTAAGAGAATTTTTATCTAAATAGTCTATAATCTTTGGTCCATTAGAAACAATTTCTCTGGTGTTTGCATCTTTGCTATCCAATATTCTTAACGGATTGGTTGCTAATCTCTTCCTTGAATTTTCGTCAATGGATTCCAAGTGATTCCTTAAATATTTGACTAAAGCTTTTTTATATTCCTCTCTTGTCTCGAGATTACCTAGCGAGTTTATTTCTAACTGAAGATCTGAAATTTCCAACATTTGCCATAGCTTGTTATTAATAAGTAAGTGCTCTGTGTCAGCTTCATATCCGTCAAAACCAACTGCTTCGACACCTAATTGATGAAATTGTCGATATCTTCCTTTCTGCGGTCTTTCGTGCCTAAACATAGGCCCCATATACCAAAGCCTTTTGCCTCCGCCGTATACAAGATTGTGTTGAATAACGGCTCTCACGCAGGCTGCTGTACCCTCTGGCCGAAGTGTGAGGCTTTCGCCATTCATTTGGTCTTTAAATGTATACATTTCTTTCTCAACTATATCGGTAACCTCGCCAAGCGAACGGGTAAAAAGATCCGTTTTTTCGACTATCGGGGTCCGTATATTACCGTAGCCAAAAATAACCATTACTTCCCTTACTACTTCCTCAAGGTGATTCCACACCGCTTCCTTTTCAGGGGGTATGTCATTCATTCCTCGCACTGCTCTTATAGAATCCATTAATTATATTCTTGATTTATTATTTGGTATTCGCTGTGCGATTATCTAGGTATTCTCGTTCAACATATTTTGAAATAATTTCCTGAAAATCCTCAGCAATGTTATCGCCTTTTAACGTTACCGTTTTCTGTCCATTTTCGTATACTGGTGCCACCGGCACTTCTCCGTTTCCGGGCAGGCTGATGCCAAGATTAGCGTGCTTGCTCTCACCAGGACCATTCACTACACAACCCATTACAGCAACTTTCATTTCTTCAACTCCTGGATATTTATGTTTCCAAACCGCAATCTTCAGTCTTAAAAACTCCTGTATTTTTTCTGCCAATTCTTGAAAAAAAACACTCGAGGTTCGCCCACAACCGGGACACGAAACAACAAGAGGCACAAATGATCTGATTCCCATTGTTTGTAATATTTCTTGCGCTACCCTCACTTCTCGAGATCTATCACCATTTGGTTCCGGAGTAAGCGAAATCCTGATAGTGTCGCCAATTCCTTCTTGCAGGAGGATTGACAATGCCGCGGTGGACGCCACTACTGCTTTAGAACCGATTCCCGCCTCGGTTAATCCCAAGTGAAGCGGAAAGCTGCAACTTTTCGCCAATTCACGATAAATAACGATCAAATCTTGTACATCGCTAACTTTACACGAAAGAATAATCTTATCGTTGGGCAACCCATAGGCATTAGCTTTAAACGCAGACTCCAGTGCCGACTTGATAAGAGCTTCTCTCATAATTTCTCTCGAACTAGCTTTTTTCGCCCGAGAGGCATTATCGTCCATTGTCCTAGCTAGAACACTTTGATCTAAGCTTCCCCAATTAACACCAATCCTAATTGGCTTCTCGTGTTTACAAGCCATCTCGATCATCGAAAGAAATCTTGTATCCCGTGTGCTGCCAAATCCAACATTTCCCGGATTTATTCTAAATTTATCAAGTAACGACGCACATTCAGGATTATCTTTCAGTAGTTTATCGCCGTTATAGTGAAAATCACCCACTAAAGGAGTACTTATATTTTTTTTTACCAGAATATTTTTTATATTGGGAACAGCTGCCGCTGCTTTTTGAGAATTTACAGTGATTCGCACAATCTCTGAGCCGGCAATTGCAAGTTCCTCAATCTGTCTAGCGGTGGCTACAACATCCTCTGTATCCGTATCTGTCATGGACTGAACAAGTATAGGATTACCCCCACCGACTTTTAAATTACCAATGAGAACCGTTTTTGTATTCCTGCGATGTGGAAACATTTTTTCCGCCATGACCACCTTTCACTCCAGAACCAGTCTCGCCACCGAAACACGGGTGTGAGGTGCTAAGTCTACTATATTATTGTTAAAACTCAGACTTACCCCGGAGGCATTTCCAATAATCAACGAAAGGGGCGGTTTACCTATGATTTGTCTGTCAACACCTTGGGGATTTAGCTCAGCAAAAATAGTTTCTCCGTTACCGTTTTTCACTTCTACCCATGACTCTTGAGAAAACGTCAAAACAATTACTCCCATACCTTCCATTAGTTCTGTAACAGGCACACCATCATTAGGCCTTATTTCTACAGCCGGTATTGTTTCATTATTTTTTCCTAATGCGTCTCCGCTTTGTTTCCTATCACGTAGTTTTTGACGAGTATCGTCCAATAAATCCTCAGATTGTATTTGTTCCAAGCCTGTTCGTTGCGTTTCTGTCGTCCCCAAAAGCAAACCTAACCCAACAGATAAAACCAAAAAAGAAATTAAAAAACACAGGACAACAAAATCGGTATTTTTCTCTTTTTCTTGGACGTTTTCATTATCTTTGTCCGCGGCTTCCTTAGTTCCTTCTGAAGGTGGAGAAAGAAGCTCATCTGCTGCTGCAATCAACGGCTGGAACTCAATACCTAAAATCTTTGAGTAATTTCTGATATATCCATGAACAAATACTGAACCCGCAAAAAATTTAAAATTATTTTCCTCAAGAGCTTCTAACTGTTTGTGAGAAATTTTTAGCTTTTGGGCTACATCAGCTAAACTTAAGTTTAATCGACGTCTTTCCGATTTTAAGGCTGTGCCTGGATCTTTCATAATTATTTTGCCTACTTTGGAAACTTTTTTTTCATAACTTTAAATGATAGGAAACACTCCCTATAAAGCCGGTACGTTCAGGCTTTGTCTCCCCGTTTTATCTTTGAAACTTCCCGCAAGTTGACCACAAGCACTATCTATTTCCTGGCCTCTAGTTTTACGAATTGTACACACATAGCCTTTTGACTTAAGTATATCGCGAAAATTCTTGATAGTATCAAGGGATGATGTTTTAAATCCCGAGTCCTTAAACGGATTAAATGGGATGAGGTTAACTTTACAAGGAACATCTGACAGCAGTGCGGCTAAAACCTTAGCCTGTCGAGTGCTATCATTTACACCAGCCAACATAACGTACTCAAAGGTGATGTAATCTTTGGCTCGAGAAACATCGGCACCTGTACCAACACAATCATCAGTAACTGAAGCTCTGTTAGCATACCTAAGGCACGCTTCCATAAGTGATTTAATAGGATATTTTTTGTTAATAGGAACCAACTGATCACGCAAATCATCGTCAGGAGCATGCAGTGAAACGGCCAATGAAACCGGACAATCCGTCAACAATCTATCAATACTAGGAACAATGCCAGAGGTTGACAAAGTAATTCTGCGTCTTGAATAGCCGTAAGCATTATCGTCTAGCATAATTTGAATCGCCTTTACGACATTTCTATAATTAGCTAAAGGTTCACCCATACCCATCATCACGATATTACTAATTGGCTGCACGATATTTTCCTGCATTGAGGTCCGAGACAAATTTAAATTAGAATCTAAAATTTTCGACGCAAACCACAGCTGTCCGACAATCTCTGCGACTGTTAAATTTCGGTTAAAACCCTGTCTTCCGGTAGAGCAAAACGCACATTCTAGTGCACACCCTACCTGGGCGGAAACACAAAGCGTCCCTCTGTTTTTTTCTGGGATAAATACTGTCTCGACCGAGTTAACTGAATCTACTTCAATCAACCATTTTATAGTGCCATCTGGAGCTACTTTTTCACTTATAGCCCTAGGGGTTTCGACTGTAGAGTTGCTCTCCAAGGTTTTTTGTAAATTTTGCGATAGATTCGTCATCAACGAGAATTTTTGCTGTTTCTCTTTGTGCATCCAGCGTATTAACTGTCGGGCTCTGAATGGTTTTTCCCCTAAATCAAGGAAAAATTCCTCCAAATCCCTCGAATCTAGATTCAAAAGATTCTTCAACATTTGTAGAAACTCAATCTATCAGGCATTAGGAAAAAAAAAGGCGATTTCTATCTTTGCGTTTTCCAATGAGTCGGACCCGTGCACGGCATTAGCATCGATGGACTGCGCAAATTCTGCCCTTATGGTACCCGGATCAGCTTTTTCTGGATCAGTAGCTCCCATAATTTGCCGATTGAGGTGAACCGCGTTTTCTCCCTGTAGCACTTGAATCATAACTTTCCCTGAGGTCATAAATTTTATTAGATCAGTGAAAAATGGCCGATCCTTGTGTATTTTGTAAAATTCCGAAGCTTGAGCTTCGGTGAGCAACTCCATCTTTGCTTCCACTATACGTAGACCGGCTTCCTCGAATCTGCTGAGAATTTGACCAATATGGTTGTTTTTTACTGCGTCTGGTTTAATAATCGAAAGTGTTTGTTCCACTAAATTTCCTATTTTTAAGTTTGTTTTCAAATAATAACATAAAGAAGCTCAATAGATTTGCTGATGTAATCTCAAGTCTCCTCAATCCAGCATTCCAGATTCCTATGGCTTGGCGTTTTGATCATTCATAAACCAAATTAGGCAACCAGAGAGATATTTCTGGTACAAATGTTATTAGAAACAAAAATCCTATCATTGCGATAGCCCAGGGAAAAGCCGCAATTGCCACTTTAGTCATTCCCATTCTTGAAATATGACTTGCGACAAATAAGTTCAAACCGACAGGAGGGGTAATCATTCCTATTTCCATGTTAATTGTCATTATAATTCCTAAATGAACAGGATCTATTCCTAATTGCAACGCTATTGGTAACGCCAGGGGGGCTAAAATCAAAATTATGGCACTTGGCTCCATAAACTGTCCGGCAACTAACAACAAAATATTCAAAGCTAGCAAAAACATATAGGGTGATAACTCGTTCTCAACTACCCAAAGTGCCAGCTCTTGAGGAATTTGCTCGGAGGTTAAAAGAAAAGAAAATAAGATTGCATTAGTAATTATGTATAAAATCATCGAACTTGTATTCGCCGCACTAAGAATCACCTTGGGCAGCTGAGGCAAACCTATCGTTTTTTCAACTACAACAGAAATAAAAAATGCATACACAGCGCTGATAGCTGCAGCCTCTGTTGGTGTGAAAACTCCACCGTAGATACCGCCCAGAACTATAACCACCAATAATAGTCCAGAAAATGCATCTTTAAACGCAGCCCAAATTTCTTTTACCGATGCAGACTCTGATCTTGGGAATTTTTTTATCTTTGCCGTAAAGTAAACCATTCCTATTAGTAATATTCCCAGCAGCGCCCCGGGCACCATTCCGGCTAAAAACATCTTTCCAGCGCTTTGCGACGTGCTTACAGCGTAGATAATTAAAACAATAGAAGGTGGAATTAATATCCCCAACGAACCACTGGTTGCAATTACTCCTGTAGAAAACGCTTTTGGATATCCCTCTTTTACTAATGCCGGTAACATTATCGAACCTATTGCAACTACCGTCGCTGGACTTGATCCCGAGACAGTCGCAAAAAAAGCACATGCTAAAACTGCTGAAATTGCCAATCCGCCAGGAAGAGAACCAACCAAAGCCTTGGCAAATCTAACAAGTTTTGCCGCACTGCCACCTTCGACTAAGAAAGTCCCAGATAATATAAAAAATGGCACAGCCATGATGGCAAAACTTTCTAATCCGGTGAACAACCGCTGGGATAAAATGTTCACTGTGTCTCCATCAAATGATGAAAAAATAGTTATAAACAACATTACTGTTGCTCCCAGAGCTATAGATATTGGAGTTCCCGTTAGCAGTAGGGCAAGTAGGATAGCGACAATAATCAGAATGGTCATGAAATCTTTTTATCTTCCATAATTCGTCCAGGCAAAAACCCAGATTTTAGATAAACCGAAAACACCTGAAGAAATCTTATCGTCATTAAACCCGAGCCTAAAGGGATACAAAGGTAGACTATCCACATAGGTAACAAAAGGTCAGGGGAAACTTGACCTGTGGAATATATAAAACCCACCCATCGCACCCCTAAAAAGGAAATGACCGCGGTGAATAAAATCCCAATAATTAATGCCAGAGACACCAATCGTCTTTGATATCCAAGGTTAACGTTTGCAACCAAAATATCTACACCTATATGCACTCCGGTTCGGACACCATATGCAGCGCCGAATTTCGCCATCCAAATAAAAGAATAGATGCAAACTTCCTGAGCCCAAGAAAAATGTACAAACCACAAATAGTCCCAAAGAAAATCAACGCTCATCAGCGATCGATGTAGGATTGAGAGGAAGATAACAATGGTAGCAAGGCTCATGAAGAAAACAATAACGAATTCCTCTAACCGATTAAGACTTTTAGCTACCGCATGTAACATTTAGATTCTTTCAATATAATATCGTTTATTGGATATTCGAAAGCAATTCATAAACATCGTTGAGATTTTCCTTACCGATTTTTTCAGCAAATTTCTTGTGTACCGGAATTAATCGTTTTCTCCAAACTTCTTTTTCTTCAGATGGTAATTCATATATTTCTGTTTTTCCGGATTTCCTAACCGCCTCGAGAGCTGCCATATTTTCGGCTCGAGCAATCTCTCTTTCATAAGCTGTTGCGTCAACAATAGCTCTCTCCAATTTATTACGGATATTTGGATCTAAGTTATCCCAAAATTTTTTGTTAGTAACGACCGCATAAACCAAATATCCATGATGGGATAAAGTGAGATATTTTTGAACTTCATGCATCTTCTGCGTGTATAGATTAGAAATTGGGTTCTCCGTGCCATCCACGACACCTTGCTGAAGGGCTGTATAGACTTCCGAGAAAGCCATGACTTGAGGCATAGTTCTCAATCGACGCATCGTCGCCTCTAGCACCTTGGATGATTGAATTCTCATTTTTAAACCTTGAAAATCTTTTAATTTTCGCAATGGTCTATTGGCTGAAAAATGTTTAAATCCATTATCCCAGAAGGCGAGACCTCTTAATCCTTTTTTATCTAATTTTTTAAACAATCTTGCACCGATTTTTCCGTCTGTAACCTTGTGAACGGTTTCTACGTCGGGGAACAAATAAGGAAGATCAAAAATTTCAAAATCGCGAATACCCATTGGACCAAATTTTGATACAGACGGAGCCGCCATGTGTATCACTCCCATTTGCAAAGCCTCTAATTCTTCCCTATCTTTAAAAAGCTGACTATTTGGATAGACCTCTACAACTACCGTTCCATCGGTATATTTTTCAGCTAATTCCTTAAATTTCAGGGCTGCTTTGCCCTTGGGTGTATCCTGGGCAACCACATGATTAAATTTAATCACTAACGGAGTCGGGTATATAACTGTTGAAAACAACCAAAAAGTAAGAACCAAAATCAATCGAACCATTAATCATCTCCTTTTTTCGAAAAGTATAGGCCTTTTTGCAAGCTATCACTTCTAGCCCAATGAAAAGACAACGCTGGCTCCCCTCGACGAGAAACAAACTTTTTAGATAATCCTATTTGTGGCATCCAAATCAACTCATCACCCAAAAAAATAAGGGGCATGTCAGTTCGCATCCAAGGAGGAATACCTGCCTCTTGAAAAATTTTTTTTAGGCTCCGTCTATTGGTCGAGTTTCCAACATACATTTTCTCCCCTCCACTTCGGTATTTTATTTTAAGATGCTTTGTGCTTAGCTTTTCTAATTTTAGACCTTGATGGGAATTTGTTTTAAAAACCAGAAAACCGTTGCCTTCGGGAAGTTTTATCTTTTTTTGACCTCTCCATAATCTCACAAAATTCGGGCACTCGCGCCTTTCGCGATTACATAAAAATAATCGCCTTCGGTAACGGCGAAAAACAAAATGTTTAAAAGGTAAATTAATTTGCGCATCCTCTCTTGCCTCAAATATTTGCCTAACAACCTCATCGAGAAAAGCTTTTGAGGGGAACTGCCCGGAATAATCAAAAATAAGATACCTCATTAAATTGGTAATTCGTAGGAAATTTAATTGTTTTAAGTGAATAAGATTCAGCCCGGGCTTTTGGTCGTCGACAGCTTCCATGTCAATTCGAGCTAGCTCTTGATTCAAAGTCTGACTATCTGCGAGGTTTTTTATGCTCCGCGCAATTACTGGGCGAGAATCCGGATATTTTTTGTATACTTTAGGCAAAACTTGTCTACGCAAAAAGTTACGATCCAATGTTTCATCCCGATTGGAATCGTCTTCAACCCATGTAATCCTATTTTGTCGAGCATAGTCTAGAATCAGTCTTCTTTCTATTTGCAACCAGGGTCTGATGATATAAGGCCCATTTCTTCCCCAAGGAGCCCTCGATCTTGGCATTGATGAGAGACCTCTAGCCCCTGCACCCCGTAAAAGTTGTAAGAAAAAAGTCTCAATTTGATCATCGATATGATGACCCAAAAAAATAAACTGGTGTGATTGTTCGGAAAAAATTTTATATCTGGCCTGACGCGCCGCTGCCTCAATGCCAAGACCATCTTCCACATCTACTTTCACCTTTTTTGCGATAAAATTCACGTTGAGAATCTTTGAAATATGGCGACAAAAATTTTCCCAATAATCGGATTTAGGATTCAATTGGTGGTTTACATGCAAAGCCGAAATATTGATGTCATATTTTTTAGCGATACCTGAAAATATACTCAAAAGAGTGATTGAATCACAACCACCACTTACTGCAACGCAAACACTATGTCCTTGTATTTTTTCTGCAAGTATTGTGTCTATCAGAACTGCTTCAAGACAATCAGCATTGCTCATTTGAATCTGTTTTTTTTGATGGGAAATACATTACTAGACTTTAAAACTTCCATACTGATTAAGCCGGCGCATTCTGTCTAAGCGCAAATCATCGATCGAGCGTCTATTCAGAACATCAAGGTTACTTTTTATCGAAGTTTGCAAATTATGAAAGACAGCATCTGGATCCCTATGGGCACCGCCAACGGGTTCACTTACTATTTGATCGACAAGATCTAGTTTTTTTAATCGCTCTGCGGTTATACCCAGACTCTCAGCAGCTGTTGACGCTCTACCCGCATCCTTCCATAGAATAGAAGCACAACCCTCTGGAGAAATTACCGAGTAGATCGAATATTGAAGCATAAGGATAGCATCCCCAACTCCTAAAGCTAAGGCCCCTCCCGATCCTCCCTCTCCTATAATGATGACCATGATTGGAACATTCAACTCTGCCATAGCATAAAGATTGCGCGCAATTGCCTCAGACTGACCCCTTTGCTCCGCCCCCACCCCTGGATAGGCTCCCGGAGTGTCTATAAATGTTATCACTGGAATTTCAAACTTTTCGGCTAAACGCATCAGTCGGAGAGCTTTTCTGTAGCCCTCTGGCTTTGGCATGCCAAAATTTCTAAATATTTTGTCTTTGGTATCGCGCCCTTTTTGGTGTCCTATTACCATTACCGATTGCGAATTAAGCCTAGCCAGCCCACCAATAACAGCTGGGTCATCGGCAAATTGCCTATCACCACGCAATTCTTGAAAATCTGAAAATATAGATTGAATGTAGTCTAGGGCAAATGGCCGCTGGGGATGCCGTGCGACTTGTGCAACCTCCCACGCCGTAAGCTTGGAGTAGATTTTTTTTATTAATTTTTGCACTTTATCAGAAAGGACAGAAATTTCATCTGATATATCCACCGCAGATGAGTCGCCCTGAAACTTTAGGCCCTCTATTTTATCCTCTAATTCCTCTATTTGCTTTTCAAAATCTAAATATAATCTTTTCATTGGATCAATTAAATTCTAAAAAGTAGGCCAAAACATTTTGAAATAAAGTTGCTCCACACCTCATCGACCCCTCGGGTCACTAGCACCAAACACGACGTTCGAGCCTGCTTGAATGAAAATTGTTTGCATGTTGCCCCACTTTCGACTGCCAATCTTCACTTCATGTCCCCTCCGCTTTATTCCGTCAATCCAATTTTGGGCGAAACCTCCGGGTTCTATTTCAATTCGGTCTGGTATGAATTGATGATGATACCGGGGCTTAGATACAATCCGTCCAACATCAACATTTTCGTTCAAAACATAATCTAGTATCCCAAGAATGACCATACTAATAATTCTTGATCCTCCAGGTGTACCAATTATTAAAATACCTTTTTTATCTTCAACAAAGGTGGGTGTCATGGAGGACAAAGGACGCTTTCTGGGCTCAATAAGATTTGCCTCCGTCCCTACCAACCCGTACATATTGGGTATACCGGTGCCGAGCACAAAATCATTCATATGATTATTTAATAAAACACCGGTATCTCCAGCTGTAAAGGCTGATCCAAAAAGCCCGTTTATCGATAAAGTTGCCGAAACCATATTCCCTTTTTTATCAACAATTGAAAAATGCGTGGTCTCCTGGCTTTCATCCGAAAAAGAGTGTAATTTTGATAAATTTCTGCTGGGGGTAGAAGAATCTAAACGGATCCCTTCGCGCCGTTTTTGAGCGTAGTCTTTTGAAGCCAATTTCTCCACTGGAACGTCCACAAAACGAGGATCACCCATGTAAATTGCTCGGTCACTGTAACCACGCTTCATCGCCTCAACTACCAAATGAGCCAATTCAACCTCCGAAAGTGTTTCGAGATTATACCCCTCTAAAATTTGAAAAACCTGGGCCATTACCAAACCACCAGAGGATGGTAAAGGTGCAGTTGTAATCGTCGCCCCCCGAAACAAAAAGTTAATTGGCTCACGGAAAATAACCCTATAGTCACGCAAGTCGGATTCCTCCCAGAATCCATTTCCGGCTTGAACTGCGCTCGTCATCCGTTTTGCTATTTGACCATTGTAGAAAACATCTGCGCCTTTTTCGCCAATAAGCTTAAGGGTCTGGCTTAAGGCGGTTTGTTTGAGAAGCCACCCCTCCTTGGGGAGCGCCCCGTCTTGCAAAAAAATATTAGCGGTAACCGGGTCTCTTCGAATACGTTCTAGTCTATATTTCGTCAATTTGATATATCTCTGATCAACTTCGAACCCCTGATTGGCAATTCGAATAGCACTAGCTAAGGAGTTCTTGAAACTAATACTCCCGTATTTATTTACTAACAATTCCAGCGCTGCCGGTATCCCGGGTATTGCAGCCGCGGTCGCTCCTTCAATCGAAAGCTTTCCCAAAGGCTTGCCATCATCTACGTAAAAAGAAGTTTTTGACCTTCGAGGAGCGACTTCGCGAGCATCCATGAAGCTAGTCTCCCTCGATTCGGCGTCATATAAAAGAAAAAAACCTCCCCCACCTATCCCCGAGGAGAAGGGCTCAACCACCCCAAGTGTCGAAGTCACCGCGACCGCGGCATCAAATGCATTTCCTCCTTGCTCCAGAATTTTACACCCAGCGTTGGTAGCCAAAGGATGCGCTGACCTAATCCCACACTTTAGTGGTTCACTGGCTAAACAAACGATTACATACGAATAGAGCAGGGTAAAAAAAATAAGACTATTTATTTCTTTTTTCATAGGCGATTGAGCACAATATTACCAATATTCAAAGTAGACGCTTAATTTAAAAGCCGGTTAACACTCTCCAAATCTGATTCAGAAAGTCGTCCCACGGCCGCTTTAAGCCCCAGCTGAGCCACTATGGTAGCGTACACAGCATCATAAAGATTTCTTCTTGCGCCAGTCAGTTGCTGCTCCGCATTTAGAACATCTACAGCGGTTCTTACACCTACTTCCTGTCCAAGCTTAGTCGATTCTAATTGTAATTGCGTGGAGGCAACCGCCTGTTCCAATGCGCGAACGCGAGCCAAGCCCGAAGTAACTCCAAGAAAAGATTCTGTGGTTTTTTGGGCCGAGTTTCTTCGAGCTAATTCGAGATCTTGTCTCGACCTTTCCTGCAGGGCTACCGCTTCGCGAACACGTGAACTTATACCACCACCTTTATAAAGTGGTAGCTTAAATCTTATTCCAACAGAAGTTGATTGCGCGGAATACTTTCCAAAGCTAGAAAATCCTTGGTCTGCAAAAGAATGCGACCCGATTGCATCAACAGTCGGTTGATTTTCCGCATTATGTCTACGGACTTCTTGTTGAGCTATTCCTAAATTATGCTGAGCTATAACAACATCAAAACTACTTTTGTAAGCCTGTTCTATCCAAATATCAGCTTGGTCAGGCACCGGCCTCGGAAGGTCAATAGGTAGGGTTACTGAATCTAAATTTTCTGTTAACTCTCGACCCAAAAGAACACTAAGTTGACTTCTGGCGACTTCGAGCTCATTCTCTGCCTCTAACTCGTGAGCTAACACTAAGTCGTAACGAGCCTGGGCTTCACGTTGGTCAGTTACGGTAGCGGTTCCAACTAAAAAATTACGTTTGGCTTGCTCTAACTGCTCAAAAACTGCAACCTTCTCAGATTTTACAGCAGATAGATTTGCACCCTTTCGTAAAAAATAGAAGTACCGATTGACCACTCGCAACATAAGGTCTTGCTCGGCCGCCTGTAATGTTATCTCTGCAACTCTAGTTCGCACGCGCGCCTGCTCGACGGCTATACTCAGCTGCGGACGATAAAGTGGCTGTGTAACAGTAATTCCAGCTCTGTGATCCCCGTAATCGTTAATAAAGGAGCTACCAACTTTCGCCTGAAAATCAATCCGATTCCAAGTGGAATCCGCCTGAAATTGCGCCTCGGGTTCCAGTACAGCCTTAGATTGGGGCAAAATTTCTTGGGCAGCAATATGTTCTGCCTTTGCGGCAGCCAAAGTGGCATCGTGCATTTTTGCTTCTTTGTACAAACTCAATAAATCCACCGCAAAAACGACTGGCAAATTTGCAAACAGCACAAAGACCAAAGCTATTTTAAAAACTGTCTTCATTTGATACTTGTTAAAACATCCTTTTTTTTGTTTATTGACCGCCTTGCCAAAACATAAATTTTCCGAAAAAATCAATAAAGTCAATAATATAGCGTTATAAGCTAAGGGTCAACTGCAAACTCTCATAATTTCCCCAAACAGACACACAAGCAAATGTAAGAAAATCCATTAAACATTTAAGAGTGCAAGGTTTTTTCAAAAGCTTCGACTGTATTTCCTATCAGGCAGGCTACCGTCATTGGACCGATACCTCCCGGAACCGGGGTTATCCAGGAAGCAAAGTTAGAAACTGAACTAAAGTCCACATCGCCGACAACACCCCCTCCAACTTCTCTATTTATTCCAACATCAACTACTATCACCTTACTTTTAACCATAGAACCGGAAACCAAACCTTGCTTTCCGACTGCTGTAACAAGTATGTCAGCCTCACCAATGTGCCTCGTTAAATCAGTTGTCCTGCTATTGCATATGGTGACTGTTGCATCTCTTTGCATGAGCATCAAAGCCGTTGGCTTACCGACTATGTTGCTTCGCCCCAAGATAACAGCATGTTTCCCTCTGACATCTAACTTATAATGATCCAGCAATAGCATTATTCCTTTGGGTGTGCAGGGAAGGAGGTGAGACTTTCCAGATAATAACCTCCCCATGTTCAATGGGTGGAAACCGTCAACATCTTTAGAGGGACTTATAGAACTCAAAACAAGCCCAATATTGAAATAATGGGGTAATGGAAGCTGTACTAAAATGCCATGAACCCTAACATCAGAGTTCAATTTATGAATCCTATCGACCAAATCTTCTTCCAAACAACCGCTGGGGAATCTGTGTATGAAAGAGTTGATTCCAACCTCATCACAAGCTTTTGCTTTTGTCTTAACGTAGATCATAGAGGCTGGGTCAGCTCCAACACAAATTAAAGCAAGGCCCGGCTTTACACCACTCTTTGCCACAATTTTTTTTACTTTAGTTCTTAACCTCTCTTTATACACCTTCGAAACCAATTTTCCGTCTAAAATTCCACATTTGGACATACTCTAAGCTCCAACTCTGCGGCAAGCTACTCCTCAACAATTAAAAAGGATTAGCTACCTAAAACCTAAAACCTAAAACCTAAAACCATTATTTTTTAATAAACGGATTGAAATAGGTATTTATATTTGTCAATTTAAAAAACAATCTCATCCTTAGTGAGACTGTCGTCTTTTAATTTGAAGACCGGACGAGGATCCTGATTTTCAAAAAATGGTTGCACTGTCGGAATAATCGCTCGCAAGACGCTTATTCTGTCTTGAGGAGCAGGGTGAGTTGACAAGAACACCGGCGGACGCTTTTTATCACCTAGATTTTTATCCATTTTCTCCCACAAGGTTATAGCAGCCTGCGGATCAAAACCAGCCTTAGCAGCAATTGCTATCCCAATACGGTCGGCTTCTGTCTCGGCGTTACGACTATTTGGAAGCTCTAGCGCAATTATCGCAGCCAATGCGGCTCCTTGAACTGTATACTTAGAGTACTTATTATCCGATTGTGATACCGCGATCACAGAAAGACCCGCTTGCATTGCCACCCCTCGAGAAATTTTTTCTGCTGAATGCGCCAATAATGCGTGCGCTATTTCGTGTCCCATAACCTGAGCAATTTCATCATCTGTAGCTTCCAGTCCATTTATTAATCCAGTGTAAATTGCCATACGACCGCCCGCCATACACCAAGCATTTACAACTTCTGGATCGTCCACGACATGTACGCTCCACCTCCATTCAGCAGTTTCCGGGCGGTATTTTATCGCTTGCGCCACCAGTAATTCAGTGATCCTCTTTACTCGTTTAGTCGAGCGAACGTCACTGTCTAGCTTTCCGTCATCACTTATTGGCTTAAGCATATTTACGTATGCTTCTCGGGACACAGCTATGGCTGAATCCTCAGAAATCAACATAAATTGACTGCGCCCGCTAATGGGATTCGTCTGACACCCAGTGAAAACAAAAATTAACGCTAAAATTAGTATTGTTTTTTTTATAAACTGCATAAGCATATGCTGTGATTTGACAGTTAACTACGAAGTCTGCTGTGTTTAGGAACCTTAGCCATTAGGTAGTCCATTTGATCTTTCAAAATTTTTCGATTTTGAAAAATAAGATGCTCATACCTGTTAGGAACATAAGGCAAATAAATTAAAGGGATACCAGCTTGCTCGGGAGTCCTCCCTCCCTTTCGCGTATTACAAGTTCGACACGCGGTAACAACATTAGTCCATTTGTCTTTACCTCCGCGCTGCACAGGAACCACATGGTCTCTCGACAGTTCCTTGGAATTAAACGAGTTTCCGCAATAGGCACATACATTACGATCTCTCGAGAAAAGTGCGTAATTTGACAAATATGGCTCCATACCACCACCACCAAAATATTGGGTAGCTCCCTTGATTGCGATTATGCTTTTTGTTGAAATTTCAGAGCGCCTACCCGTAAGTCGTGAAACCCCTCCTCGATAGGTCGCGACCATATCCCCTAACGACCAAGCAACCATATGTCGTGCATAGTATGTTATGGCTCCTTCAATCATCAACCATCTACTGGGAACCCCAGCCATATCCACTGCAAGTATTTGTGACACGTCCGCGCTAAAACTGTAAGTAGTGATTTTGTATAAACTCCTCGTTGCATTATAGTCGGATCAAGTCATCAAGCAAAGCTAAAAAAAAAACACTATAAACTGATATAATTAGCGTAAATATTTTTACAACAATGCCACTGGGTTGACATGAATCTAATATGAAAAATAGCAAATTAACCCCTACAACTACTCATTGGGGAACATATTTAGCTGAAACTAGAGATGGAAAATTAGTCGCTATGAGACCGCACTCTCACGACAAAAATCCGTCGAGTATTTCCGAGGGAATACCATCTGCCATCGACGATGATCTTCGGATAAGAGTGCCGCATATCAGAAAGGGGTGGATAGAAGATAAAAGTGGACGCCGGAAGCAAGAGCGAGGGAGGGACGCCTACGTACCATTACCGTGGGACGAAGCAATTGAGATTGCTAGCGACCAATTAAAAAATGTTAAAACAAAATTTGGGAATGAAGCGATTTACGCGGGATCTTATGGCTGGTCTTGGGCAGGTCGATTTCACCATGCTCAGGGACAGCTCCACCGATTTCTAAATTGCTTTGGTGGGTACACAAGATCAAAAGGAACTTATTCTTATGCTGCGAGTGAAACAATTATTCCGCATGTGATAGGAATGAGTTATTACGACTTTCTTGATCATCATACTGATTGGGAGTGTATTTGCGAAAACACTACCCTTATAGTAGCTTTTGGTGGTCTGCCAATAAAAAATTCACAGGTAACTTCGGGAGGAGTTGGAAGACATACCACAAGAGAGTATCTTGAAAAATGTAAGCAGAAAGGCGTAAAGTTTATAAACATTAACCCCGTTAAGGTTGATTCTGACGGTATCACAGGCTCTAGCCACATTGCCATAAGACCGGGTACTGATACTGCTCTAATGATTGCAATAGCGTATGTTCTAGATCAACACAAACTAATCGATACGCATTTTTTGTCAACATACTGCGTTGGGTACTTGGAATTTCAAAAATACCTCAAGGGCGAAACTGACGGGGTGAGGAAAAGTCCAAAATGGGCTGAAAAAATAACACAAGTGCCAGCGAAGAAAATCGAAGAGATTGCGAAAATTCTTCCACAAAATCGAACTATGATAATGGGAGCTTGGGGTCTGCAAAGACAAGAGCATGGTGAACAACCGCATTGGATGATCATCGTGCTATCAGCCATGCTTGGACAAATTGGAAAGCCCGGTGGAGGTTTCGGGTTAGGATACAGTTCGGAAAATGGCATTGGTAACCCCGTAAAATTACATAAGTGGCCAACTTATCCGCAATTAAAAAACACAGTGTCCACCTTCATACCTGTGGCAAGAGTATCAGATATGCTATTGAACCCGGGACAGCCCTTTTCATACAATGGCCAAGACTACACTTACCCCAATATAAAACTCGTTTACTGGACAGGAGGAAACCCTTTTCATCATCAAATGCAATTATCCAAGCTAGCGCAAGCATTTCGGCAACCTGAAACTATAGTGGTCAATGAAATCTGGTGGAACAGCTTGGCGCGCCATGCGGATATTGTTTTTCCAGTTGCAACTGCTCTCGAAAGAAATGATATTGCCATGGGTCACTGGGATCAAACCGTTACACCTATGCACCAAGCAATACAACCGATCGGCGAATCAAAAACTGATTATGAAATTTTTTCTGCCCTCGCAAAAAAATTAAACTTTGAAAAAATTTTTACGGAAGATAAAACTGAGGAAGATTGGCTCAGATGGCTATGGAACAAATCAATAGAGAAATCACTAGAGGCAGGGTTTAGCCTACCAGATTTTAATGATTTTTGGGAAGGTGGGAGTATAGAGGTTCTTCAACCAAAAAAACACCAAATACTGATGCAAGATTTTAGGTCCAACCCGGAGCTTTATCCTTTGAATACCCCATCAGGTAAAATAGAAATTTTTTCCAATAGAGTCGCATCTTTTAAATACGCAGATTGCCCCGGGCATCCAACTTGGATTGAACCGCTAGAATGGCTCGGCTCGCCCATCTCTAGCAAATTTCCAATTCACCTTGTATCCGGGCAACCATCAAATAGATTACATAGTCAACTAGATAATGGCTCTCATAGCCGCAAAGCTAAAATTAAAGATAGAGAAGCCGTT
>MDTB01169264.1_pt1 | contig 32980 bp, 33 predicted proteins | sample 811161 | NCBI WGS metagenome assembly MDTB01 (sample SAMN05326650, study PRJNA326480) | marine metagenome | isolation source: seawater | place: Mediterranean Sea | collected 2009 | reverse complement strand
GTTTGCGATACAGCTGCAATTGTCTCATCTCTTAGCTCGCTCGCTAATTGACTTAACATTGTCTCAGGCAATTGACGTAAATCATCTACCGTTTTTATTTTATCTAATAAAGGTGTTTGTAAATCAGACAAAAGGTACAGTCTCCTGATTAACGTAAATTTTTGTTTAATGTGTCCTGTTTAACGTAAACTTTGCTAATGAATATAATTGAATAGCATGCTGTTGATAGTCATGCAAAGAATCACATGCTTTTTCAGCAAATTCTTGCGCTTTCTTAGTAGCACCATCCAGACCATAATGCCCTACATAGCTTGCCTTGCCTCGAATATTATCTTGCCCAACTGGTTTTCCAAGCTGGGTCTCGCTTCCCTTATAATCAAGTAGATCATCTGTTATTTGAAAGGCAATTCCTAGGTTTTCTGCATAGTTGGATAATGCCTTGATGAGTAATGAATCGCCCCCACCGACAACTCCGCCCATAACTGCTGAAGCTGTAATTAATGCTCCTGTTTTAAGAGCCTGCATTTGGGTAACTTCATTTATTTCATATGATTTAGTTTCTGCCTCAAGGTCAAGCATTTGACCTCCTGCCATACCAGAAACGCCTGCTGCCATCGATAAACACCGAATAAGCTCAATTTTTTGTTCAGCTAACAGTCCCATTTGAGGCTCGCAAAGAACCTCAAATGAAGCTGTTTGTAATGCATCTCCTGCTAATATGGCCGTCGCTTCATCAAATTTTTTATGAGTAGATACACTCCCGCGCCTTAAGTCTGCATCATCCATTGCCGGAAGGTCATCATGAACAAGTGAATAAGCATGCAAGAATTCGACTGCGACAGCAACGCTGATAGCGGCGTCTAATTTATTTTTGTTTGAATATTTATTAGCAATTCTAGCAGATGCGCATACGAGGCCAGCTCTCATTCTTTTGCCACCATTTAGACTCGCATATTTCATCGCTGAAAGCAATCTAGGCGCTAGAATCGCCTCGTCTGATTTTTTATATAGCCATTTCTTTATCCTGCCATCTACAGATTTTGCGTCAGATAACAGCCATTCCAATGGTTCAGCCATTGATCATTCGTCATCGAAGGGCTCAGTAACAGCATCAGAACCATCTATAGGAAATTGAATTTTTTCGACCTGCATTCGTGCTGACTCAAGGCGTTTCTGGCACTGACTTTTTAACTCAATACCCCTGCTATAGGCATTGATAGCTTCATCAAGGGAAGCATCTCCTGCTTCAAGCTTTTGAACGATTTCCTCGAGTTCAGAAAGTGCCTGTTCGAATGTGAGAGAGGAAGCTTCTGCGATCATTTTAACGTTCATTCTTTTTATCTGAAAAGTTCACGATTTATTCATCTTATTCGTCATTAATCGTACCAGCAACTGATTTTATCAATTCCGCTAGTCGTTTTCTCACATTTGGCTCGGATATTGAATAATAGGTGCGAACTAATTCAAGTGTTTCACGTCTTGCCATTGGGTCTCGTTCCAAATCATCTTCCGGCACTTTTTGCGCATCCCTACTTATTTTTCTTGGGGAAGCTAACTTTGTCTGTGAAGACATATCATCAAAAAAATATCCAATTGAAGCGTCAAGAATCTGGGATATGTCCCATAATCGAGAGGCGCTAATACGATTCGCGCCTCGTTCATATTTTTGAACCTGCTGGAATGTTATATTAAGAGCAGCACCAAGCTGTTCCTGTGAGAGACCGAGTAATGTCCGCCTAAGACGCACGCGTTTTCCAACATGCATGTCAATAGCATTATTATTGGTAACTCGGAAATTTTTGTCTTCGTTTTCTTCTTCCATTTTATTCTCACTATTAGCTTAATATGTCTAGCTGAGATGATTTAAAATTAGCAAGATATTCGATAAGATTAATCTAATACACCCTCAAATTTTATCCATTTAGGTCATAAATTTATTGAATGCTAGCGCGTATGGTTAGTCTAAGATGATGACTTAATTTTTTTAAATTGCTTGCAGGAACAACATTAGATTCCGTAGTGTACCATTTTCGAAAGCAGAATGACCTGCATCATCTACCAATGTTAGCTTAGATCTACGCCCCCAGAGCTTATGTAAGTTATAAGCACTTATTGGGGGACAGATTACGTCATGACGACCTTGAACAATGTAGCAAGGCAGATGTTTGATAAAACGAACATTCTTGAGTATATGGTCTGCGGGGATAAAACAATTATTCATAAAATAATGTGCCTCAAGAACAGCCATGCTAAGCGCTGACTGACCAGCATCGCGTGTTTCTGCATGCAAAGTGGCACAAGAATTCTCGTAAGAAGCAAAGAATTTTGCTGCTTCGTTAAGAATTTTAAGGTTATCACTGTTTAGCCTCTTGTGATATGCCGACAATATATCATGATGCTCTTCTTCTGGTATTAGGGATATAAAACGCTCATGAGCCTCGGGAAAAAAACGCTTCATCTCGTACAAATACCAATTGATTTCAGAAACGGTTCCCAAAAAAACACCTCTTAGGATGAGTGCAGAGACGAATGTTGGGTTTTCTATCGCATAAGCAAGGGCTAAGGTGCTGCCCCAAGAGCCCCCGAACAAGACCCATTTCTCGATTTCGAGTGATTGACGCAGATAATTAATATCTGATATCAAATCCTGTGTTGTATTATTTGATGTTGAAGCGTAGGGTTTTGAGCGGCCAGACCCACGCTGATCTGTAAAGATCACTCTAAATTTTGTTGGGTCAAATAGGCGCCTGTGTGCAGGTGAGCAACCAGCTCCAGGCCCGCCATGCAAAAATAATATAACTTTCCCGTCAGGATTGCCTATTTGCTCATAGTATATTTCGTGGTTATCCCTTTCAAAGTAACCACTATCGTATGGCTCTATAGCAGGAAAAAGATGTATGGCTGAATCGTAATCCTGACGCATAATTTGCCTTGTCTACTAGACGATTATCTTTACACTAATGATGACTCCAACAAATCTTTATGAGATTCTGTACTAGATTGCAAAGATTGTTTTAATTTAATAAGAGCACGATGCTCAATTTGGCGCACTCTTTCTTTGCTAACCCCAAGCATATTGCCCAACTCTTCGAGGGTTGTTCCCTCCTCTTTGAGACGACGTTTAAGAATAATAAAACGTTCCCTCGTTGATAACTCATTAAGGGCGGCATTTAACCATTTTGAAGTTACTTTTTTATCATGCCCTGCAATTGTGACCTGTTCTGGTGTCGGTCTTGAGTCAACAACAAAATCGATTGCCTCTGTTTCCGCATCTGCAGTTAAAAGCGAATTTAAGGACTGATCGCCTCCAGAAAGTCTTTGTTCCATAACGATCACGTCTTTGACCGTAACACCAATAGTATCTGCAATTTTCTGTCGCCCCTCATCGGTTAGCGCGCCGCCGTCGGCTTCACCTATCTGAGCGCGCAACCTGCGCAATTTGAAAAATAACGACTTGTGTGCTGCTGTTGTGCCTGTTCGGACGATAGACCAGTTACGAAGGATATGATCTTGGATAGAAGCTCTGATCCACCAAGCGGCGTAAGTTGAAAATCTAACGCCTCTTTCAGGATCAAAACGACCAGCAGCCTGCATCAATCCAATATTGCCTTCTTGGATTAGATCGGCATTTGCAAGACCATAATGTTTATATTTAGATGCTGCACTTACAACCAAGCGGGCATAGGCCATTACCAATCTATGCATTGCTTTGTGATCGTTATTATCTCGCCATTTGCGCGCAAGTTCAACTTCTAACTCACGCTCCAATAAAGGTAGTTGCATTGCTTTTCTAATGAACCTATTTTCTGAGGTTTTTACTGGGTCTGATATTTCTGACATCGTGAGCTCCATACTTATAATTATTCAGTACGTACGGAGCTTCAATACAGATCATCGATAATCTGTAAAAATCAAAAATCGACTCTGATCTTAAGGATCTTGAAGTTTTTATTAGATGATAGCTATTTCGATATTTGACCAAATTTAAGCTGCATCCATTAGATCCTCTAATTTTGTAGCTGCTGATTCCTGATCAATTTCCTCTATCGCCGCAAATTCACGAGCCAGCCTATCTAATGCTGCTTGATACATTTGTCGCTCCGAATAGGATTGCTCGATTTGTGGATCACGTTTACGCAAGTCACGCACTACTTCCGCAATCGACACAGGATCTCCTGATTTAATTTTTGCTTCATATTCCTGGGCGCGGCGAGACCACATAGTTCTGCGAATCTTCGCTTTGCTTTGAAGGGTAGTAATTGCATCATCCATATGTTTTCTGGACGACAATGTGCGCAATCCCAATGTCCGTGCTTTTTCCAACGGAACCCGAAGTGTCATACGATCCTGCTCAAACCTTATAACCATAAGCTGAACCTCTATCCCAGCTATCTGGGACTTTTCTGTTCCCAAAATTTTGCCGACACCATGTGTTGGATAGACTACGAAGTCCCCATCTTGATAAGTAAATTCTTTAATTTTTGTCATTATTCCAATTCAAATGCACTTGAAATTGAGTGCTATTTTTATCTCTTTATTGGTGTTAATAGAGCAATCGCCTCTATCAAAAAACAGTTATTTTTGATATTTTTCCTCCTAAAACAATACCATAATCTGAACCATTTTACAAATCATTGTTTGTTCTATAGCTGCAAGGCTAGTTTTCGGAAGCTGGTTTATCAATAAAGAGAGTTTTGAATTTATTGGGTTTATCTAAATTCTCATCCGCATCAGGCAAGGGATCACGCCGCTCCGTAATATTCGGCCAGATTAGACTTTTCTCCAAATTAAACTGCACCCAATCAGCTGCGCCATTTTCGGTATCTGGAAGGATTGCTTCTACAGGACATTCCGGCTCACAAACCCCACAATCGATGCATTCATCAGGATTGATAACAAGCGTATTTACACCCTCGTAGAAGCAATCCACCGGACAAACCTCCACACAGTCCGTAAATTTACAACCAATACATTTATCATTCACAATGTAAGTCATTCATTTCTCACTTATGCTTACGAACTTCGAACCTTAAACTCGCTCGATTATCAAATAAAACATCTCTATAATTTAGACAAGACCAAGACGGTTTCTTGCCTGTTGTTTTGCTTTTCCAGAATCTACATCAGATACAAATAATAGCCCCGACAACCTTCTCATTAAGCTTGATTCCAGCGAGTCAATTTCATCATCTGCCAGCACGATTTGCCACAACATAGACAAGATATATATCCGCTCTTCATAATCACAAGATTCTCTAATCTGTTTTGTTAAACTATGAAATTCATGTTTATGCCCTGCATCCTCAAGCAGTTTTTGTATTGTCCGTGTTGCCTGCTCCTCTGATGTGTCGAAAAAGCTACAGATGGCATGTTTTGTCTGCTCAATTTCTTCACTATCAATTTGGCCATCTATCATTGCAGCTTCTAGTAACAATGCTGAGACAGCTTCAACAAGATCATCAACTTGCTCGTGCGAATGCGGTTTATCTGATGATACCCAGTTTTTAAGAAATTCAATCACAGCATTCTCCCTAGATTTATTTTTTTGCTAATGGCACAAAGCTATCTTTTAATCGCTCTGTTTCTCGTCGTTGCTTTTTAGTAGGTCTTCCAGTTCCTGACTCACGCCTTTCAAACCCCACATCTTTATTTTTATCTTGTTTATTTGGCTCTGAGATAATCGGTGAAAGGTCCTCATATAGTGCCATTGCTTCCGGGGCCGGGCCCCTTCTTTGGGCTATTTCTGCTATTTTTATTACTCTTACATGTTTCGCTTGCGGGAAGGTCAGAATCATTCCAACAGTTGCTGTTCGATGAGGTTTATTGGTAATGTCACCATTTATACGCAGCCTTCCAGACTGGATTAACTTAGTTGCCTGTGTTCTAGTTTTGAAAAACCTTGCATACCAGAGCCATTTATCCAACCTTGTTGTCGTTTCTTCAGTCATTTATTTTTTTAGGCTTGCGAGAATTGCAAATGGGGAATGTGGATTTACTTCCGTTGGTTTTGGTGACTTTTTTATAGTCTGTCGATTTGGCTTTTGGTGAAACGCTTTTTGGTTTTTATTCTTATTAAAGGATTTTTGGGATTGAGAGCCACCCTTTCTATCCTGTTTTTGTTGTTTGCCTGCGCTTTCACTTGATTTAACTTCTTTCATCCGTCTGCTATTTTGTCGCTGCTTTTTTATAAAAACGGGAATTGCTGGCTTTTCGGGGTCTCCTGTTTGCTCTTCTCGTAACTTTTCAAATCCTAGGTCGGTTATCATAAAGGCCATTGTGTCTCTGCTGACCCCGGCAAGAGACAACATCTCATCAGTAATACCAAACTCACCAGACCTTGCAGCAGTCCTTACAAGGGCTGCAACACGCTCCACCATATCAACGCGCATTACCTTATCCCCTATTCGTCGATAGCCTGCTGATAACCAGTAATTATCAGCAATACCCTCAACTAGAGCAATGGAGACTCTGCCTTCGGGTGGTGGACCGCAAGCTGGAAAATCTTGATTATAAACGGAATACAGAATTACCCGTAATTTAATGGCAGCAGGCTTAAGCAATTCCGGCATAAAGACTGTTTCAGTGCCTATGCGAATTCCAGCTCTAGCTAGAAACGGCTTATCGCTATCTGGCATTTCTTTTAATTGTTCTGAGATCTGGGCTCGACTCATTACCCCTAAATTTTCATAAAGCCGAAACATGATACCGCGCGCAACCCCGCTCATCATTGGGGCTTGCGGAATTGACGCTACTTGGCCTAGCTCATCGACAAGATCATTTTCCTGTGGTTTAGAATCTGTCGCTTCTTCCGTGTTTATTGCATCATCATCATTTTCAGTCGGCTTAGACTCTGACTGCTGTGACGCCTTAGCCTCAAGTTTATTTTTATGTTCTGTCTTGTTATTTTTGGCCTTGCTATCGGCTAGGTCTGTTTTTTGAAGTTTTAACAAATTTCCAAGAAGCATATCCACCTGCTCCTTAAAAATAGCGGTAAGCTTTTCTTTTATGCGCTGTTTTTGATCTATGGACAGCAATTCACTATCAAAAACTTCTACTCTTGGTGTATATAACTGCTCAGATCTTACAAGCCTAGCAATGTTGGTATCACGCCAATTAATACCTGCTTTTTCATCTAATTTAAACGCACCTTCAGCTGAAGCAATGACGGCTTTAACACGCCTTTCAATTTCATCTGGCAATGCTTTGCGTGCTGCTGCCAAAATCATGGCTTTTTCGTCATTTTCAGAGATGACTGGAAGAAATGTGAAGCCTTTAAGAGTTCCTACTTCCTCTCCTTCTACGATCACTGTTCCGTCCATTTTTACAGATGAAATCAAATTAGTAGCTTCCTTTAGTCGTCTGGATAAGTGTGCTGCACGTTTATCTACAAAGCGCTGCGTTAACCTAACATGTAGCTCGTCTGATAATCTATCTTCAATTGTTCTTGTTAGATGTTGCCATTCTTCTGGCTCATCCGTCCAGCTTGTTTTATGTGTAATATAGGTCCAAGTGCGTATATGTGCAATTCTCGTCATCAAAGCATCTATATCACCATCCAGTCTTTCAAGATGTGATAGTTGACTTGCAACCCATTTTTGGTCAAGTTTTCCACTATTTGCTAAATTCAGATAAATACGGGCAAGCATAACCGTATGACTATCTGTCATCATATTTCGAAAATCTGGAATTTGGGCTACATCCCATAATAACTTTAAACGCGATTTGTTGTTGGCAAGTTCGGCTACATCAGGGATGACTGAAAGTGCTTGCAACGTCGAATGGTCTATCGCATTTGCTTTTCGAAATAAAAATGGCTCAGGCGCAGGTTTGTCCAAAGAGCTCAAAAGACCCCTAAGACTGTCAAAAGAGAGCTTTCGATTACGCCAATAAAGCTGCCTGTGAGGAGGAAAGATATGATTTTCTATAGCATCAATCATATTTTCTTCCAATGGCCGGCATCCCTCCGTTACACCAAATGTTCCATTTTGTGTGTATCGTCCTGCGCGACCCACGATTTGCGCCATTTCAGCTGGATAAAGGTGGCGCATATGCTTGCCATCAAACTTAGTGTCAGCTGCAAGCGCAACATGCTGAATATCCATATTCAAACCCATGCCGATAGCGTCAGTCGCTATCAGAAAATCAACCTCGCCAGACTGATACATATCAACTTGCGCATTCCGTGTTCTGGGCGATAATGCGCCCATTACCACAGCTGTTCCGCCACGCTGTCTTCTTACCGTCTCTGCTAAATGATACACATCAGGCGCGTTAAAGGCGACTATGGCAGACCGGCGCAACAAACGTGTAACTTTTTTCTGACCACTGTAAGACAGTTTAGACAATCTCATTCTAGTCTCAAAAATTGCATCTGGAAGTAACTTCTTAAGCAATGGACGCATCGTCTCAGCCCCTAACAGTAATGTCTCACTCCTTCCTCTTGCATGCAAGATTCTATCTGTAAATACATGACCTCTCTGACTGTCGCTTGCTAATTGAACCTCGTCTATCGCAAGACATTCAACACTTACCTCAAGTGGCATAGCCTCAACTGTGCAACAATAAAACCTAGCATGCTTGGGAAGTATTTTTTCCTCGCCCGTTATCAATGCAACCTGAGTGACGCCAACTTTTTCAACCAGCCTGTCATAATTCTCACGTGCCAATAATCTTAGAGGAAAGCCTATCATACCAGACTGGTAACCAAGCATTCTTTCAATAGCATAAAAAGTTTTACCAGTGTTTGTTGGGCCCAATAAAATAGTTATTTTAGGATCAAAATACATAGGAAGACCTTTTACAGAATGGCTATATTGATAATTTGCTCCCGATAATGCTAACTGATAGCATACATCGGGCGTGACAAAAACAATGCTTAATCAAAAAATTTATCCCTATAAAATAAATATCAAACTGGGGGATGTTTCGGAAAAAAAATTAGTGAAATACTATTTATAATAGCAACCTAGTGTAAAAATGCTTATAAATATTGCTAGTTGAATATTAAACTTTTTTAGTTTTAACGTCAGCCGAATAAGTTAGAATAAAACCCTATTCATCTGCACTAGCCAGCTTTAAACAACCATATTTAGACTGAGGTTACGAAACTAATCATGAAACTGTTAAAATCATATCTAGAAGAAATTGAACTTAGAAAAAATTTAGAATTATCTCCTAAGCCTATAGAAAATAGTAACTTGATAAAAGAGATTATTCTGCAAATAAAAGATTTAAATGGAAAATACAGAGAACTTTCTTTGGAGCTATTGATTTATAATGTCTTGCCAGGGACAACTGATGCCGCTTTTGAAAAAGCCCTTTTTCTGCAAGATATTATTCTGGAAAATCTCAATGTAGAGGAAATATCTATCGAATTTGCGTTCGAATTATTATCTCACATGAGGGGTGGACCATCAATAAATGTACTTCTGAACATTGCATTGGGAGAAGATAAAAATATTGCTGAGAAAGCCGCCTCAGTTCTCAAATCACAGGTGTTTTTATATGATTCGGATGTTTCACGACTTGAACTTGCTTTCAGTCAAAAAAACCCGATAGCTAAAGACATTCTCAAAAGCTACGCTAAGGCTGAATTTTTTACAAAACTTCCTAGTGTTGAAGAGGAAATTAAAGTTGTCACATTTATAGCTGCAGAAGGCGATATTTCCACTGACTTACTATCTCCGGGTAATCAAGCGCATTCAAGAGCCGATAGAGAACTGCATGGTAAATGCATGATTAACGAGGCTGCACAAAAAGAAATTAAAAAACTTCAAAAAATGCATCCAAATAAAAGTGTAATGTTGGTCGCAGAAAAAGGAACTATGGGTGTTGGTTCATCAAGAATGTCTGGGGTCAATAATGTCGCACTTTGGACTGGTAGACCCGCAAGTCCCTATATACCGTTTGTTAATATGGCCCCTATTGTGGCAGGAACAAACGGAATTTCTCCGATATTTCTTACAACTGTAGGGGTAACTGGCGGAATTGGAATAGATTTAAAAAATTGGGTTAAAAAATTGGATGAAGATGGAAATCCTATCTTTAACAATGACGAGAGTCCCATTCTAGAACAAAAATATTCTGTAGAAACTGGGACTGCTCTTACTATCAATACTAAAAAGAAGGTACTTTACAAAGATGAAACTGGAGAAGCTTTAGTGAACATCGATTCTTCCTTCACACGAGAAAAAATGGAGTTCATTAAAGCAGGAGGTTCTTATGCAGTCACGTTTGGAAAAAAGCTTCAAGCTATTGCTAGCGAAATACTGGGTGTCGAATATAAGACTGCATATGCAGAACCAACCCAAATTTCAAATGAAGGCCAGGGTTTGACTGCTGTTGAAAAAATATTCAATGCCAACGCTGTCGGAAAGAAAAAAGACACGGTTCTACATGCTGGTTCAGATGTAAGAGTGAAGGTTAATATTGTGGGCTCGCAGGATACAACTGGACTTATGACATCGCAAGAGCTTGAAGCAATGGCCGCTACAGTCATTTCCCCGACAGTCGATGGCGCGTATCAATCTGGTTGCCATACTGCTTCTGTATGGGACTTAAAGGCACAAGAAAATACTCCAAAGTTGATGAACTTTATGAAGAGTTTTGGATTGATAACTGGCAGAGATACGAATGGTAATTATTCACCCATGACAGATGTTATCCACAAAGTCCTGAACGATATTACAGTTGATGATTGGTCTGTAATAATTGGCGGCGATTCCCACACACGTATGTCAAAAGGCGTTGCATTTGGAGCTGATTCAGGAACTGTTGCCCTCGCATTAGCTACGGGTGAAGTAACAATGCCCATTCCTGAGTCAGTTAAAGTAACCTTTAAAGGTGCTATGGCTGAGCATATGGATTTTCGCGACGTTGTTCACTCAACACAAGCGCAAATGTTGCGAAAATATGGTGAGAACATTTTTTTAGGAAGAGTAATTGAAGTGCATTTAGGAACTCTAGTTTCTGACCACGCGTTCACGTTTACAGACTGGACAGCAGAAATGAAAGCGAAAGCATCTATTTGCATTTCTGAGGATAACACCCTAATCAAATCACTAAAAATATCTATAAGCAGAATTAAACGAATGATTGAAAGGGGCATGGAAAACGAAGGAAATATGCTTGGTCATCTTATTAAAATTGCGGAAGAACGAATTAGCCAGATAGAAAGTGGCAAAAAGCCAGCATTGAGCCCGGATGAAGGTTCGAGATATTTTGCTGAGGTGATAATTGACCTCGATCAAATTATCGAACCAATGATAGCTGATCCAGATGTCAATAACGTAGACATATCTAAACGCTATACTCATGATACCATTAGACCAATATCATATTATATGGCTGAAAAGGGGGTTGACTTAGGTTTCGTAGGATCATGCATGGTTCATAAAGGTGACATCAAGATAGTCGCACAAATGCTAAAAAACATTGAGAAAGAAAAGGGTAAAGTAGATTTTAAGGCTCCGTTGGTTGTAGCGGCTCCAACTTACAACATTATAGAAGAACTGAAAGAGGAAGGAGACTGGGAAATATTACGAAAATACTCTGGTTTCGAATTTAATGATAATGACCCCAAGACATCTGCTCGTATAACTTATGATAACATACTGTATTTAGAGCGCCCTGGGTGCAACCTTTGCATGGGGAACCAAGAAAAAGCTGCTAAAGGCGATACTGTGTTAGCCACATCAACGCGACTTTTCAAAGGTAGGGTCGTTGAGGATTCTGAAGAAAAAAAAGGTGAATCTTTACTTGCTTCTACCCCAGTGGTCGTTCTATCGGCGATTCTTGGAAGAACTCCAACTATCGAAGAATATAAGACTGCGGTTAAAGGAATTGCTCTTACAAAATTTGCGCCGCCTATTGATAATTCAAAAACCTCTGACTTAATACATTTTTAAATGAATTAAGCATGATAGTTTTTAACCCTTCAGCCGAGAGTTTATCTTTATCGAATATAACACTTTTAAGGCCCCAAAAGTTGGTTTTTGAAGATATCAGTTTTTCTTTAGCTTCGGGCGGTATCTGTCTTATAAAAGGGCCAAACGGAGCTGGAAAGACTAGTCTGCTTCGCATTATAGCAGGCTTTCTAAAGGCGAATGCTGGAGTTTTAAAATTCGGTCCTATACTTTTTGATCCTTTAAAATCTATAATGCCAATTTGGTATGTTGGTTCACCATTCGGCTTTCATCCGAGTTTAACTGCTGAAAAAAATCTATTGCAGATTGCATCTATGCGAAAATCTAAAATACCCGTAGAGGATATATTTTTTATTAGAAGTTTCTTTAAACAACCCGTTCGCACACTATCTTCTGGTCAACTCCAGCGGCTTGCGTTAAGCCAACTACTTCTCCAATCAAAATCTACAACTCCAGCACTTTGGCTATTAGATGAGCCTAAAAATGCCCTTGATTCGTTTTACAGCCTAGCACTTGAAAATGTAATGGAGGACCATTTGCGTTCAGGAGGACGTATTATTGCAGCAACTCACCAACCGATGTGTGAGCATTTATCTCCAAAAATAATTCAGCTGGGTATAAATTAATGGTATTAATTTTTTGGCAATATTTCAGAAGAGAATTTGGGATAAGCGTTTCTCAAGCAACTGATATCCTCAGCCAAATTGGTTTTTTCATGCTGATTATGGTGCTTTTTCCGCTTGCAATAGGCCCAGACCCAGACCAGCTAAAGCGATTCGGAATTGCGATTATCTGGATAGCTGCCCTTGTGTCAATTGTGCCAGCATATGAGCGATTATTTTCTGACGATTATACCCATGGGTTTATTGAAAAAGCAGTTCATAACGCTCAGCCACTTGGATGTTATGCCGCTGCAAAGTGTTTTTGTTTCTACTTAGTTACAACGGTGCCTTTGCTTATTATTCTGCCAGTGATTTGCTTGATGGTTGGCATTAGCTCATCCTTATATTTTGAGATTGCTCTATCACTTTTGCTTGGTATGCTTGGTATGACATTGCTAGGCGGCATTGCCTCAGGGCTCGTGTTAGGAGCGAGAAGAGCCGCTATTTTAGGGGCTGTATTAATCCTACCGCTAAGTCTTCCAATATTGATTTTTGGGACGATGGCAGGATTGGCGCTGATGGAATCACAACCTATAAAGCCTCATTTATATCTTTTGGTATCACTGGATTTGTGCCTTATTGTTATCTCAATACCTGCAATGCAATTAGGTCTGAAAAACGCAATAGAAAATGATTAATGTTTGTGCTACGAAAACGTCAATTTTCATTCCTTCGTATATTAGAAAAGAACAGTTAAAAATGGGCATTAGCAAGGATACTTATGTTTGATTATTTTGCAAACCCAACCAGATTCAGCAAAATAGCTCGCCTAATATTGCCCTGGCTTGAAATCATCTCCTTTACATGTCTTGGATATGGTCTGTATCTCGCTCTTTTAAGTTCTCCTGCTGATTATCAGCAAGGCGAAGCGGTGCGCATTATGTATATTCATGTTCCAGCAGCTTGGATTGCACTATCTAGCTATTTGCTTTTAGGTATATGTGCATTTTTCTTTCTGATCTGGCGGCATCCGTTAGCTGCGATTGCAGCACGATCTATTGCTCCGATTGGATCTGGCTTTGCTTTGATAACCCTTGTAACAGGCAGCCTGTGGGGTAAGCCAATCTGGGGTGTTTGGTGGGTTTGGGATGGTAGACTTACTTCGATGCTGGTTTTGTTCTTTTTCTTTGTTGGCTATCTTGCCCTTTCAAACGCTTTTGAGCAGTCAGAGCGAGGTGCCCGGCCGGCTTCTATTCTTGCTCTTATAGGCTGTATAAACCTGCCCATTGTTAAATTCTCAGTTGATTGGTGGCATACCTTGCATCAACCAGCAAGCATAATGCGCTCTCGCGGGATTGCTATTGACAGCTCTATGCTCTGGCCATTATTCACTCTGTTCATTGCGTTTCAATTGCTTTTTATTGTAATTGTACTTGCCCGTATGTTGACTGTTCTCAATGAACGAAAACTTCAAAGCCAGATGATACGGGGATAAAAATGGAGACTAATTTTGTTTTCTGATTACGCATTTTATATATGGGCCTGTTATTTTTTATCGCTCACAACTGTGCTTGCATTCTATATCCATGCAAAAATACGGATGTATCAGTCAAATCAAAAACTATCCAAGATTGACTAAACCAAGCATTCTAAGCTCTACAAGAACCAAGAAATATCTCTGATGGCTAAGTTTTATTTAGCCTTGGGCGTCTGCCAGTTCTCCTACGCTCAGTTTGGCTAGAAGCGCTGACGGTATTATCTGTTAATTCACGGAGCGGCAATTTAATTTCTTTGCTAAGGAGCAAATAGGGGTCTGTTTTATGCGGAAATGCCATCGCACGAACAAAGTGATCCTGAAATGACGGCTCTATTGCTGTCTCAATCTTATCAATGTATCTAACCGTTTTTTCTATTTCAGCTCTCGCCGTCAGGCTTAGCAAAGCCATTCTGGCTCCAGCACCTGCCGAATTTCCCACTGCAATCACATTGTCTAATGCACAATCAGGAACCATACCTAGTATCATCGCATATTTTGGCTCGATATGAGTTCCAAATGCACCAGCTAGCATTACTTTATCTACTTTCTCAACACCCATTTTATCCATTAACAAACGAAATCCTGCATATAAAGCTGCTTTCGCAAGTTGAATTGCCCTTACATCTGTTTGGGTTATCGCTATTTGTTCTGTAACCCTATATTGAAATGTTCTGCCTGTTTTTTCTATCCGTTTTGTCTTGGAGGATAGCTCCCCATTAATCACCCCATCTTCAGAAATTATTCCATTAAGATACATTTCTGCCAATATCTCAATGATTCCAGAGCCACAAATACCTGTTATCCCTGTTTTTTTGACGTCCAACCGAAATTCTAGGCTATCAGACCAATTATCTGAACCTATAACTTTAAAAATTGGCTCATAGTTATTTGGGTTTATTCTAACCCGTTCAATCGCCCCAACCGCAGCACGTTGTCCTGCAGAAATTTGAGCTCCTTCAAAGGCCGGACCAGTAGGCGAGGATGCAGCCATAAGATGGTGGCGATTGCCCAAAATAATTTCGGCATTTGTTCCAACATCAATGAGTAAGGTCATTTCCTCTGAATTGTGCGGCGCCTCTGCTAATACCGCCCCTGCAGCATCTGCTCCGACATGGCCTGCAATACAGGGCAACACGTAAACACGTGTTGCCACATTCAAGCGTAATCCAATCTCATGGGCTAGACAGTTAAACGCTGTGTCAAGTGTTAATGCAAATGGAGCACCACCAAGTTCAACTGGGTCTATCCCGAGCACTAAATGATGCATAACAGGATTTGCAACTAAAACAATTTCGAATATATCCTGCAAGTCCAAATCTTGTTTATGCGCCGCGTTTTCAATAAGCTGCTGGAGTCCATCTTGAACAGCTTTTGTAAGCTCGTCAGCGCCCCCCTTATTCATAAAACCATAGCTCACTCGGCTCATTAAATCCTCACCGAAACGAATTTGCGGATTCATCATGCCACTTTCTGCTAGTATCTCACCTGAATTCATATCACAAATCTGAGCTGAAATTGTGGTGGAACCAATATCAATAGCAACTCCTAATATCTGCGTCTTCAACTCAGGTATGACAGCTACTATATGGGTGCCATCACGTAACACTACAGTAACCTGCCAGTTAGCTTTCCTCAAAGTAGCCTGCACATGTTTTAGAACAGACAAATCAGCAGTAACGTCAGAACTGTTAGATACAGACATGCGTTCTGGCCATTGTTCCATCAGAGCTTCTGCAATTCTGCGAAGGTCTCCCGACGGCTCTTGCATATCAGGCTTTCTTACCTCAATAAAACACAAACGCGAGGGCGGGTTAACATCAACATGTCGATTATCTGCTGCTTTTCGAATTAATTGCTGGTGCATCTGACTAGCAGCTGGAACATCTATTACCAGATCATCAAGTACTTCACATTGGCAAGCAAGTCTTCTACCTTGCACAAGATTACGCTTATCTGCGTATCTGATCTCAGTCTTTGTAGGCTTACTGAGATGGGCGAATGATGAGCTAACGCCATGTTTGGTGAATATTCCCTCTCCCACATCAATCTGACATCTGCCGCACATAGCACGCCCACCACACACAGAATCAATATCCACTCCTATCTGCCGCGCAGCTTGGAGCAGGTTCACCCCGACATTTACTACCCCTTGTCTGCCGGACGGGGTAAAGATGATTTTGCAATGTTTACCTTGTGTCAAATTTTTCTCTTTTTAGTTCCCAGAGCGGCGACGGGTAGCACGGCGCTGACGCCCTTCTGCTCCGGGAATTATTGGCTCTCTGAATTTTTTAATCCATTTTCTGCATTCTGGATCAACTCCGTTCATCACATCCGCGCCTAATATCGCTGTCATTTCCTCTGAATGAAGTGGATTCATGATTGCCGATGTCATCCCTGCGCCAGCTGCCATTGATAAAAAAGCCGCATTCATGCCATGCCTGTTTGGCAGACCAAAGGATATATTCGAAGCACCGCAGGTTGTATTAACCTGTAATTCTGTGCGAAGCCTCCTAATCAGGTCAAGTGCTGACCTGCCAGCAAGATTAATTGCACCCACTGGCATAATAAGTGGATCTACTATAACATCCTCTCTTTTTATTCCATAATCAGCCGCCCGCTCAACAATTTTCTTGGCAACTTTATATCTCTCATTTGGGTCTTCTGATATGCCTGTTTCGTCATTTGAAATGGCCACCACAGCTGCACCATATTTCTTAACAAGCGGGAGAACAACTTCCAAACGCTCTTCTTCTCCGGTAACTGAATTTACCAGAGGTTTTCCTTGATAAACAGATAATCCAGCCTCAAGCGCCTCAACAATAGAGCTATCTATTGAAAGAGGTATGTCAGTAAATGACTGAATAAGCTTTATGGAATCAGCAAGTATAGTAGGCTCATCTGCAAGAGGAATACCCGCATTAACATCTAACATATTAGCGCCAGCCTCTATCTGGGCAACAGCGTCGGATTGAACTCTGCTATAATCACCATTTGCCATTTCTTCAGCAAGTAATTTTCGCCCAGTTGGATTAATTCTCTCCCCGATTACGCAAAAAGGGGCCTCAAATCCAATAATAATTTCTTTGGTTGCAGATGATATAATCGTACGTGTCATAAATTCTCTTCCTTGTTTGCTGCCAAAGCATACTTAATTACTATTTAACGAACAGCGAGAATACTCATTGCGCCTCTATAATCTCAAACCCATCTTTTGGTGATAAGTTTACCTTGCCATCACTGATGGCTTTTGCATACTTGGCTGTTTTCACAAACCCACCAAACGGATAATAATGAAAGTGTTTAATAAGACACTTATGGTCTGCTGCCATTCCCTCTGCCAGTCCTGAAAGCAGAAGATGTGGGGATTGTACAGTCATTAATTTAGCGACATTTCGCGCCTGTTTTGCAATGAACTTCATAGAGGGACCAATCCCAGATATCTGTGCAAATCGAAATAATGTTTTAATGGTTGCCGGACCTGGAATGCCTATTCGAATGGGCAATTGATTGCCATCTTCACGCACTCTCTTTTCCCATTCCAGCACCATATCGGCTTCAAAACAAAACTGAGTTTCGATATACATCTGTATATTTTCTTTTACAGCAAATTCATTTTTTTCGTGGAGCGCTTGTCTAACCACATCATTTGAAATATCTGGCGAGCCTTCTGGATGGCCTGCAACGCCGATTCTAGAAATACCATTCGACTGTAGAATTCCTGATTTAAGAATTTGAATGCTGCTATCATATTCTCCAACTGGTTTATCAACCCCTCCGCCGATAACCAGAACTTCTGATACACAAGCCTCTTTCGAGAGGGATGAAACGATATCTTGCAAATGTGTCTTATCTTTTATTGAACGAGCCGCTATATGAGGTATAGGTATCATTCCCTCTTCATGAAGACGACGTGCAACTGCTAATGTGTCCGCAGGGTCAGATCCGGGCAAAAATGTAACGTTTACGCATGTTTGAGGCTCAAGCACATCTGCAAAACTTTCAACCTTACTTGCGCCTGCCGGAGTTACCTCTATAGACCAGTTGGCTGCAGCAGATGACAATTTATCAATGGTTAATGACATAAAATTTGGCCCCAGTATTTTCTTGTTTGCGATGTTTATGACAATTCGGCCTATTCTGTTGCCAGCTGGCCTCAATCTTCTGCTTATTTTCGACACTTTATGAATAGAATTGTCATTTTTTGAAATAAAATAGAAATTATTTATTCAGCAGACTTCAATCCGCCATTAGATATCAAAACACGCAACTTTGCTGGACTGAATTCATTTTCTATTTGAGTCGCCATGGTTTCGGCTTCGTGCTCCAGCGAATCTGTACAAGGAACTGGGGTATCTCGGTGCCAGTCCGCAAGATAATCGTCACTTTTATCTTTACCTGCGCGCATTGCTGCTTCATCTATAGCAAGGGCAAAACGTCGATGTAATTCGCGTTTGATTTGCGTTCGGTTTCTACCTTTACCAGATTCAACAATAACTTGTGCTGGGATATCGCGCCAGTATATTACTAGAATTTGTGCCATCTTTGTTTCATCTTTAAGATAACAGCCAAAGCCGGAATCTACTTAGCAGAGAGAAATTATCCAACTTCTGCAGTTTGCATTTTTTGCGCTATAAGTGATTTAGCTATATCCACAGCAACTGCTGCATCACGGCAGTAGGCATCGGCTCCAACAGATTGAGAAAATGCTTCATTTAATGGGGCGCCACCGACAAGGACAATATAATCTTCACGAATGCCTTTTTCGATCATTGTATCTATTACGACTTTCATATAAGGCATCGTGGTGGTTAGAAGTGCGGACATTCCTAGTATATCTGGTTTATGCTCCTCAAGCGCATCTAGGTAATTTTCAACAGGATTATTAATACCGATATCAATTACTTCAAATCCAGCACCTTCCCACATCATTGATACAAGATTTTTGCCAATGTCATGAATGTCGCCTTTAACAGTGCCGATTACTGCCTTACCCACGCGAGGGGCACCTGTTTCTGCCAATAAAGGCCTAAGAACAACCATGCCAGCTTTCATTGCATTTGCTGCCATTAAGACTTCAGGAACGAATAATATGCCATCCCGAAAGTCTATTCCGACGATGGTCATTCCCTCCACTAGAGACTTTGTCAAAACATTATATGGGGTCCAATTTCTACTCAAAAGGATATGCACACTTTCTACAATTTCATCCTGCAGACCGTCATATAAATCATCATGCATTTGTTGAACAAGTTCTTCATCGTCTAAATCAGCAAGGATAATTTCGTCATCATCTGTCATATAAGCCTCCAGCCAGGCTAGTTTTTTTAATTTCGTTAATTTTTTCAACAATTATTTTATATATTAATTACTTCAAAGTCGATTTTTTGAGCAAACATTCCGTGAGGATTACATCGATCAATAATCGCCCCTATACTAATGACAATGCTCAAACATTGAAATAAATTTCACTCAAAAACGTCTTGTTTTATGATTTTCACGACACATCAAATAACGGGGTGTAATTATTGAAATTACTAGCGATTAGGAGCTGGTTTTATCCTCGTCTGAAAACTTAGCCATTATTGGAACTGAAATAACAGCAAACACAAGCGAAATCCCTGTCAATCCAAATGCTTTGAAAGTTACCCACGCATCTGTTGATAAGGAACGCCAAGCTATTTCATTGGCGATAGCGGTAACCACAAACATCGCGATCCAAACAATGCATAAAAAATTCCAGCCCTCGGATGAGAGTGAAACTTGTTTTCCAAGAATGGCACGCATTGGCTGTTTTCCAAGGAGTTGCCCTGCTAAAAGTACAAACGCCAAAATTCCACTAATGACTGTTGGTTTTATCTTTATAAAAAACTCATCTTCAAAAAATAGGGTTAATCCTCCAAAAAAGGCGACCGCGAGACATCCAAGTGCCGCCATCATTGGTATCCGTCTATCCAGATGCCAAATTGTGAGAAGCGAAATGATTGTGGCAGCTATAAGAACAGATGTTCCCCAGAAAATACCCGCAAAATAATTAGTCCCGAAGAACAAGATTAAAGGTGCAAATTCTATCAACGGCCTACTTGACTTAGTTTGGACAGTAGCAGGATTTGAGCTTGAAATTTTTGCCATCAGGCAACCTCTCTTTTGATTTGTGAACAACAAAATTCTGCAGTTTCACGCAAAATGTCTGTATTAAAAGGCTGCAATCTTGTAGCCTCTCCTAACTGCCGGCGCCAATATTTAGCCCCTCGTTCGCCTGTAAACAGTCCGAGCATATGCCTTGTTATTTGATGCAGATTACCGCCATGATCAATAACCAAATCTGCATAATCAGCCATCGCAAAAGCAATAGCCTGCTTCTCAGCCAATCTATTTCCTGTAGCATGCGCATGAAGCTCTGCTAGAATAAAGGGTGTTTTGTAGGCTACACGCCCAAGCATGACACCTCCAAATTCATTCTGCTTTCGAATGATCTCATCTCTATCAATCAACCCCCCATTTAGAATAATTGTGAGTTCAGGGCGCGTTTTTGCGAGCTTCGCAACCCGCTCATAGTCAAGTGGTGGGATATTTCTATTCTCTTTAGGACTTAGACCCTTTAACCATGCTTTTCGTGCATGAATATAAAAAATTGAAACACCAGATGAAGCTATTTTAGCTGTAAAATTATCAAGACCAGAATCGACATCCATATCGTCTATACCAATTCGACATTTCACCGTTACCGGCTTATCAGTTGCATCTCTCATTGCAGAAACGCAGTCTTCTACAATCTCAGGCTCAGCCATTAAACAGGCTCCAAACCTTCCTGATTGAACGCGGTCTGAGGGACATCCGACATTCAGATTAAACTCTGAAAAACCAAATTCATTAGCACGTATTATGGCTCTATATAATTTTTCTGGATCTGAGCCACCAAGCTGCAGAGCAAGCGGATGTTCTTCTTTGTTATGGTCAAGGAACCTATGCGGGTCTGCATGACAAATAGCGTCTGCTGTAACCATTTCAGTAAATAAAAGCGCTGATGGTGCAAGCAACCTGTGAAAATAACGGCAATGACGATTGGTCCAATCCATCATTGGCGCCACACATAATTGGCGACTTATCCCATCATCAAATTTAAGTGTGCGATTCATTTTGATATTTTAATTCTAATTTCTAACCGTTCTGATTCATTGACAAAATATTCACCGTTCTTAATTCGGTTGTTATACACAAAATTACAATGATAACAAACCTTGAATAAAATATAGTGCTTCTTAAGCAATAGAGGGTGCTAATAATGAAAACGTTTGAGTTCACTGCATTTGGTTATATATTTACGCTTTGGCAAATACGCTCACGCCAAACAAAAACATTTTTTATCTAAAAAAGATAAATTGAATTCGTTTTCAATCAGCCTAAATTTTAAATATGAGAGAATTTAACAAATCTCTATTTTGGGGATTATTTTTTGCAAGTGTAGCTTCTGGACTTGGCGGGGTCGGCCTCGCGGTTACACGAATGGCGTTACCTCAGACAGATCCATTCACTTTAAGCTTTCTCAGATGGTTTATCATGTTGTTGGGGCTTGTTGCGTTTTCAGCAAAGGCTCTGCTTATAACATGTTTCACCCACCAAGACCTTTTAAAGGTAAGCATGTTGGGCATTGCCTATTTTTCTGGTTTTCCGATTTGTCTTACATTTGGACTTGAGTTTACTACTTCTGGTAGAGCGGGTATTGTATTTGCAACCATGCCTATATGGACGATTGTTATCGCTAGTTTTTTTCAGATAGAAAAATTAAACGTAACGAAATTTATAGCGATATTGCTTGCCTTTGGAGGAGTTGTTTTATGCCTCTCCTCAAACCTTGATGATAATAATGGACAGATATTAATAGGAGATTTGTTAATTACAGCAGGTGTAATCTCGGCGTCTATTTTCACTGTATTTGCCAAAGGCCTTATTAAAAATTATGGGAGCCAGCCTGTTATGATTTATTCTCTTCTGTCTGGTGTGGTTTTTATGTTTCTCATTGCCGTGTTATTTGGCTCACCTTTTGCTGGGTCTTTAGATTTCAGCATGAATGGTTGGATCTATGTATTTATTCTAGGAGTGCCATCTGGGGCATTGATGATTTATTTTTGGGGATTAGCACTTCGAATGATTTCCCCTACTCAGGCTGCAATTTGCAGTGGATTTAACCCACTAACAGCAATTCTTGCAGGTACAATTTTACTTGGTGAAGAAATAACAAGCTTATTCCTGATTGGCTTTTTGTGTGTCATATCTGCTGTTATAGTTCTGCAAGTTGCAAACAAAAATGAGTAACCTCGAAAAACCTAATTATTTTGGCGCTGATGGTTTAAAAAAAGTTGCGAGATAAATAAAAACATATCTATTCTCAAACTCGTTTGAACGGCACTAACATACCTTGCATTGGAACTTATTTATGGATATCGAACATTTAATTTTTTCAGATGCGCCTGAGAGGGTTGGACCCTTCAGTCACGCTGTAAAGGCTGGTAGTTTTCTATTTGTAACTGGACAAATGCCAACACTCAAAAATGATAGAACAAAACTTATTGCAGGGGGCATAGAAGCCCAGACCAAACAGGTGATGGATAATTTAAGTGATGTGCTAAGAGAGGCAAAATCAGATTTCGATAACGTAATTTTTGCTAGGGTATATTTGATTAACTTTCAAGAATTTGATAAAATGAATGCCGTTTATGAGCAGTATTTTGCCAAAGGAAAACTACCTGCAAGAACCTGTATTGGTGTGACTGGATTAGCAGTTGGCGCCTCCATAGAAATCGATTTTATTGTCTCGGTTTGATATTTACAATTTAAATTGAATATCATTCCATTCAATTTTATAAATAGCTTCATTTCTCCTCATAAAGGGTGGGGTAAACGGAGAGTTATAAGTAGCCCAAATGGCTGGTTCAAAATATAGAATGCTATTAGCATTTAATGACTGGGTAAGGATTTTTGCACGTTTATGAAAATTCTCTTCTGATGCTCTGCCTGAATACTGGATTGCGGCAAAATATCCGCTTTCCTGTTGCTTTATTCTGACATTTGGATTTACTGGCTTTGGGGCTGTTTCAAGCGTAAAACGATTTGGTAGAAAGAATTGCATCACATTTCTGTCTCCGTAATTAATACGTGTTACTGGCGTTGTCATTTCAATTTTAACTGAGGAAGCTGCATTTTTTGTAGGCGAAACTTGGTTGTTAGCTCCTGAAATATAGTTGAACAAGTCTCCAAAGCCGCCATTCACTCCTGCATATTCTACTTCTGCGACAAGAACCTTTTCATAATAACGAATTTCGTAAATCTCATTTTTTTCTACCAAACGGTAGGATACTTCCTCGCTAGCCACACCGCCCCCAATCACAAGACAGAATATCATACATATAATTTTACCAAATTTTTTCATCTATCTGCGTTCCATTTATCGGCAATAATTCGGCATAATACCCTCATAAAAACCTGCTTTGGCTTGAGCCTCTATATAGAGGCCTTCTTCATCATATCTCTTGCATCTGCCGCAATAGCCCTGCTCTATAAGGTATTTGGCTATATCCCCTTCATCTATAGACATGCATCTGCCGATAAGGCGGTCATAAGAGGATTGACCATTAAGCTCGCACACCAATTGCTCACCTATCAATCTGACTTTGAGCATATCACGCACATCCTGTCCTTTTTTTGTATCTAATTCATCACAGGTAAGCCCCTGAAAACGTATGGGGACTTGACCAACTTCAATTGTGTCTCCGTCTCTTATCTTTGTTACAGTTCCCTCTAATGTAGCTTGAGCACGCAATAAAGTTGCAGATACAACACAGATAAGAAAAATAAAAAATAGCCGCACTAACTTTACTCTAAACTGGTATAAATATTAATTTTTAAAATAGCTTGAATTTTTAAGCAGACAACCTGTTTCGGTAGATGGATTAAACAGTCTATAATGTAGAAATCAGGTTAAAGGCAAAATTATTTTTTTTCTAATATATCTAGGCGTACTGATGATACGGCATTTGCATGAGCATCAAACCCTTCATAACTCGCAAATATTTGTGTTTTCAGCGCAACCTCCCTGAAACCAGCCTTGCTCACCTCTCCAATTGACACCTTTTTCATAAAGTCCATCACCCCTAATGGCGAGTGAACTGCCGCAGCTCCAGAAGTTGGTAGCACACAATTCGGACCAAGCAAATAATTAGCAAGAGAGCCTGCACTATAAGTTCCAAGCATAATTTCAGACGCATTCACTATAGAGGACAGGTAACTATCTGCTTCTTCCGAGAGAATTTGTAAGTGCTCGGGAGCGTAGTCATTTACGAATTGAACGGCCTGTGACTTATTTTTAGCTATTACAATGCCGCCTTGACTGCCAGAAAGGACAGCATGTGCAAATTTTGCCCTCTCTTCTGAGAGTTGGGAAAGATAAAATGGAATTTCCGCTATTATTTTTTCTGCTAGTTTCTCTGACCAAGTAACAATAAAGCCAGATGAATCCTCTCCGTGTTCGCATTCAATCAAGATATCAAGAGCTGCAAGCGCGGGGTTGATAGTATCATCAACTAGAATCATCACTTCACTTGGTCCAGCGGGCAAACGAGAGCTTATTTTAGATGATAATAGCTTTTTTGCTGCAACAAACCAAGGACTCCCAGGACCCTCTATTTTTAAACATTTTGGAATCGAATTTGTTCCAAATGCTGCTGCCGCTACAGCTTGTGCGCCGCCAGCTTTTGCAACCCTCTCAACACCAGCAAGCTTTGCTGCAACCAAGGTAGCAGGATCAACCTTTCCATCTGGTCCTGGAGGGGTTAAAATAATGGGTTCAGTTACGCCAGCAACAATAGCGGGAATTGATGTCATTAACGTAACGGAAGGAAATGATCCCTTGCCGCGTGGTGAGTATAAAGCAACTGGGCTTATAGGAACGGCTTTTTCACCAACATGGATGCCAGGCCTAATTTCAACGCGCCATTGAGGCTCAGGTTTTTGATATTCATGAAAACGGCGGATATTGTCAGCGGCATATTCAAGTGTTTCAATGAGTTCCGGGGATAAAAGATTAAAGGCTTTTTCAAACTCACTTTTGGTCGCTAAAATTGAGTTTGACGATAGAGATTCTGCATTGTCAAACTGAGCGCCAAATCTCGCAAGGGCTACATCTCCTTCTAATCGAACTGCTTCTATTATCTCTGGAACGCGCTCGAGAAAAAAATTTAGGTCATCTTCTGTTCTCTTTAGCAAAGCAGAATATTCATTAACCGATATGTCGGAAAGACGAAAAACGCTAAATGAGGGCTGGTTTGCCATATCTGATTTACCTATTTTTTAAATTGCACACGACGACTTATCTTTTAACAACTGTGATATGCCCCAATATTGGGATAACATAGGCACGCTACTTTTTTAAATAGCCTTTTTTCGAATTACGTTGCGAAAATAGTCCCAGAGTATTTTATCAACCTGAAGTAAGTGTAAATATGTTTCTTGCCTGCCTATCCTGAACCGATATAACCCAGCAATCGGGATCTCGCGTGATTTCTCGCTCAATCTGTTCTGAGATAATATAAGCTGGCTGAGGCTGGCCTTTATTAAGGCATTCCCAGATTTCGTTTTCATCAAAATCAAATCGCCTATGCAAAAGCTGAACAGAATTCCTATCTAATTCTAACTCCAAGAATATAGCACCGGCATCGGGGTCGCCTTTTTTATGAACAAACGCAGAGATGGACATACTGTCAGCTTTTCGTAAAGCTGCCGAGACGATGAAGTCGCTCTTAAGCCTCATAAGTAACTACTCCAACTGGAAGATAAAAGAAGTCATACAACATTATTTTTCAAGTTTTTCTCAAAAATCGGTACATCTGCCCTTTTGCTCCCAGTCACCATATCTTGTAGGCTCTAGCCCCTTAGGGCCTCCTGACTCAGTAGCAGGTTTATCTTGCGTTTCTGTTGCATTTTTTTCTTCAGGTACATCACTCCCAATATCTTCACCAGTAACAAGCCGTGTGCTTTCTTGGTTTGTTTTGTCGTGCTGTTCAGCCTTGCTTAGACTTTGGGTTATTTTTGAAGTCACTTTTACGCTCTTTAAAGATTGTTTATATATTTTACTCCCTGAGACTTGGATAGCATGCTAATAAATTACAAGGGTTGCGTTGCATTTAAAACTTACCAACTAAATTAAACTCCCAAAAAATCATGTGAGATTTTTTTATATGGCAAATAAAACTGACATTACCTCTCGTAAAATAAGCTTTGAAATACTTCATGCGATTTTACATCAAGGGAGTCTCGCGCACGAGTTATTTGCCGCTCAAAGTGCTTGGGGCGAATTACCAGCGAGAGACCGTGCTTTTGTTCGAGTATTAGTAATGACCTGTGTTCGACAACATGGACAACTCAATATATGTATAGACAGCTGTGTTAAAAGACCTCCCAAACCGAGAATAAGAACCATAATTTTACTTGGAGCAGCACAACTTCTTATCCTTAAAACAGAGCCTCACGCGGCAATTCATACCAGTGTTTCATTAGCAAGAGCGTTAGCAGGTGATGTGTATACCGGATTAGTAAATGGTGTTCTTAGAACACTTTCACGTTCAGGGGATAAAGTATTTCAAGCTACTAATCCAAGTGATAACTTACCTGAGTTTTTTAAAAGGGACTGGTCTAAAAATTGGGGTGAACCCGCTGTCCAGCAAATAATGCAGCTTGCACAAAGCAAAGCGCCACTCGATATCACATTAAAGAACACTTCGGAAAAGAACACGTGGGACAAAAATACATTTGCGAAATTTATTTCCGATTGGACAGAAAAACTATCAGCAAAATCACTATCCTCAAATAGTGTTAGATGCGAGCCTGTCGCAGATGTAACACAGCTACCAGGATATCATGAAGGCCATTGGTGGGTTCAGGATTGTGCGGCTGCATTGCCTGCAAGGTTGTTAGGAAATGTTAGCAATAAAAACATCATCGATTTATGCGCTGCTCCAGGCGGAAAAACAGCGCAACTTATTTCTGCAGGCGCGCATGTTATCGCAATAGATCATAGTGCAACTCGGATAAACCGACTTTCAGAAAATTTAAATAGGCTTTGTCTTAAGGCAAAAATTATCTGTGCCGATGGCCGTGACTATATACCAGAGAAATTAGTAGACGGTGTGCTCCTGGATACGCCTTGTTCTGCGACAGGTACAATCCGGCGAAGACCAGATGTGCTAATAGGCAAAACACCCACGCAAATAAAAGAGCTTCAATACTTGCAAATAGAGCTTGGTTTAGCAGCTACAAAATGGATTAAATCTGGAGGCACGCTCATATACTCCACATGCTCTTTGCAAAAACAGGAAGGAGAAGAGGTATTAGAGGCTTTAATTTCAGGCAAAAATTCAGGTCTTTGCCTTGACCCCATTAGAAGAGAAGAGGCAGATATTTTCTACCCTTCAACGCGAGTGGAAGACACTATAGATTATCTCAGAATTTTGCCAAACCAATTAATTAAGAACGGAACTGATCATCGCGGTAATGACGGCTTTTTCATTGCTCGCTTGAAAGTAAAATAACAACTAGCAAAAAATCCAGCTTTAGCCTAACTATAGGAATAGATTGGACTTTGAAATATCATTGGTTTTTAAATAACAGAGCTCTAAGGCAAAAGAACTGGACGGTCTATTGTGAACCTGCAATCAGAGAAGACAAAAACCTCTGCAAGCTATCTAAAAAGACTATATAGACGCTCCGGCCTATTTCGCTGGCAATTAAAGCCCCCATTCCGCGTAGATGTTAATCGATTTATGCCGCCGTCTGATCCGTGGCGGGGTTCATCTCAATTAGACGGAGATATTCTTCATTCAAGATTACCGATACATAGAGGCCACTCAGAATATTTCAGCTTCGGCTGGCTGCGTAATATTCGGGATTTCGGCGGGGATGCTGCTAGAATTTATGCAAGAGATGAAATATCGTTTTGGTTGTCAGAAAATACAAATTGGGATTCTGAAAGCTGGCATCCAAAAATTCTTGGCAATCGTTTATGTAATCTTATTTTCTCTTATAAATGGTATGCAAATTCCGCATCACAAAGCTTTCAAAATAAATTGCTTACTCAGCTTGCTGTCGAATCCCAGTGCCTTGCCCTTGATTGGCAAAACCAGTCCAATATTGATGACCAGGTAGCCGCATTAAGAGGGCTATTGGTCACCCAATCTGCTTTTAAGGCAAATCTATCTGATATGCGCCGATTGCTTGAGATATTTGAGCGAAAATTGAGTGAAATACTAAATGAAGACGGGGGTCACATTTCTCGAAGGCCAGAAACCCATTTTAAAGTAATGACCGAGCTTTTTGAGTGCCGTGTTGCTATAGCACAAGCAGGTATTAGCGATGTTCAATCACTAGACCATACGCTTACCAAGATGGGTGCTATCGCAAAAATGTGGCGCTCTGGAAATGGAAGCTTTGCTCATTTTCACGGTGGGGGCATTACACCTTCAGATCGAATAGATGATGTTGTTAAAAGATGCGGGCCAACAGGCAAAGTTACACGTCACGCAAAGGAAACTGGTTTTGTGCGCCTATCGTCAGGCAGAACTACTCTTATTATGGATTGCGCGACACCTGTTAACCCAATTCCACAAAATTCTGCTAGCCTAGCTAGTTTTGAAGTACATCTCGCCGGCACACCTTTTATTGTAAATGCTGGGCAATTATCAGAAGAAAAATCTGTCAATTCAGCATTTTGTCAAACAGCAGCACATACAGCTTTAACTTTGGATAATCTGAATAACTGTTCTCCGAGTAGTGATAATTATGACCTGGTAAGAGCATTGGAGATTGGACCTGCAACTGGGGGAATTTTGGTTCATTTAGCCCACGATGGATATATAAATTCTCATGGGATTGCGCATGAGCGGCAAGTTTATTTGACAACTGGCGGTGGAAATATACGCGGCTTAGATACACTTCGCTATACGGGCGGACCTGGCGAAATCCCAAAAACATGCATTATCCGCTTTCATCTGCATCCGCGGGTAAGTGCTGCAATGGTAAGCAATGGCACAATCGTGCTGAAAATAAGCACGCAAAAATCTGGATGGCTTTTTAAATGCAAAGGAGCTAATCCAGTTTTGGAGCCATCTGTTTATTTTGAGGGCAAACAAAGATTAAGCTGTCAGCAGATTATTTTACGCATGCATGCGCAAGATATCCGTCATCACTCAGATAAATCGTTAAAATGGTCTTTCACGAGACAATAGGGTAATTTTCTAGATTTTGGAAACTGAGCGTTTTTAGCTCCTCCAAGACAGCAATTTTCATTTTTAACAGATAAATTAATTGCGCATGTCTGCGCGCTTTGCCATAACAAGCCAATCCAAAAATACGCTTAAAGTTAAAAAAATTATGCCAGATCCTATCCTCCCAATTCGTCGTGCTTTGATTTCTGTTTCTGACAAAACAGGTCTTATTGTTCTCGCTAACGCTCTTTCAAGCGCTGGCATTATTATTTTATCAACGGGCGGCACTGCAAAAGCATTAAGAGAGGCTGGGTTTGAAGTAACAGACGTATCCGAAGTTACCGGTTTTCCTGAAATTATGGACGGGCGTGTAAAAACGCTTCATCCGTCTATTCATGGCGGGTTATTAGCGAGACAAGATTCACAAGAACATTTGAGCGTTATCAAAGAGCATCATATAAAGCCTATAGATTTGCTAGTTGTGAATTTGTACCCGTTTGAGCAGGTAGTTGCTGGAAACCCCACAAATCAAATTGCGATTGAAAATATAGATATTGGTGGGCCTGCAATGATACGTGCATCCGCAAAAAATCATGATTTCGTAACAGTTATTACTGATCCAGAACAATATTCTTCACTTATAGAGTTATTATCTCTCTATTCTGGAACTTCGCTTGCCTATCGCAGGGCGCTTGCACACCAGGCATTTATGCGAACATCCTCCTATGATAATGCAATTAATCGATGGATGGCGTCTAACCTTGAAACTGGTGAATATGCAAAATCAGAGCCTGATTTGCATATTCATGCCCCTGCCATTCAAACACTCCGATATGGTGAAAATCCCCATCAGTCTGCAACTGTTTATGCAACAGATCTATCTATTCCATCTGTTTTGACGGCCAAACAAATACAAGGTAAGCCATTATCCTATAATAATGTGAATGACACGGATGCCGCCCTAAAATTAATTAGTGAGTTTTCTAACCCTACAGTCGCAATAATAAAACATGCTAATCCATGCGGTGTTGCGTCTGCTAACACGCTCAGTGATGCGTGGAAGGCTGCTTATCATTGTGATACCATAAGTGCTTTTGGCGGTATTATTGCAACAAACAGAATTTTGGATGAAGAAACTGCGAGCCTGATAACAACAATTTTCAGCGAGGTTGTTATTGCGCCAGATGCCACGAGCAAAGCCTGTGAGATTTTATATAGCAAACCGAATATCCGTTTGTTATTGACAGGGAGCATGCCAAGCCCAAAACAACCCTTTGAACAGGTACGAACTATTTTAGGCGGCTTACTTGTACAATCCAGAGATACAGAAATAGTTACCGAAGATAGATTAGCATTCGTTACCAAACGTCAACCAACTAAGAACGAAATAGCCGATATGCTATTTGCGTGGAAGGTTGCAAAACACGTAAAATCAAACGCCATCATTTATGTGAAAGAGCAAAGCACCGCAGCGATTGGCGCTGGCCAGATGAGTAGGCTGGATTCTAGCAGGATTGCAGCACAAAAAGCAAAAGACATGGCACAAAAGCATAACTGGGAGAAGCCCAGAACAATCGGTTCAGTAGTTGCATCGGACGCATTTTTCCCATTCCCAGACGGGCTTCTAGCAGCTGTCGATGCTGGCGCGACTGCTGTTATTCAACCTGGTGGCTCGATACGTGATGATAAGATCATTCAAGCTGCTAACGATGCTGGAATTGCAATGGCCTTTACAGGCATCAGACATTTTAATCATTAAACATAATTCTGTAAGGCAGGCTTGTCCTTGAGCGATAGCTATGTTTCGCCCTCGCGCTTTGACGGGAATCCCTGATGGAAATAAGGGGGCTAATAGTATGTAGTAGCCAGTAATGCTTTTTCCATTAATTTAGGCAAATTCAGGTCCTCTTCTGCTATCCATTCAAACTCAGGCATTTGCGGTTTTTCATTATCCGTTTCATTATTTGTTTCATTAGCCGTTTCATTTTTCGGCTGGAATGCATCGTCCCAATTCTTGCTATTTGTTGTTTCTACCTGTGATATATAGACCTTAATTTCTGCCTTAAAATGAGTAAAAACATGCCTAATCAAGGGCTTTAATTCTACCCAATCAGCCCTGAATGGGCGCCAATTAGGATCAAAACCCTGTCGCTTATCATCCCAACCATGACTTGGAAAAGCTAAAAGCCCCCCTAGCAGTCCTTTTGCCGGACGCCGATATACAAGATATTTAGGTGCATCCCCTATTTTATGCCTTAAGACAAAGATTTGCCCTTTTCTGGTTGGTTTGGTCTGTTTAACAAGGCGGTTTGGAAGCAGCCCCTGATTTTTAGTTTTAGCAGACAGGCATCCTTGGCTAAGTGGGCAGTGCGTACAAGCAGGGCTTCTTGTTGTGCAAATCTCATTCCCCAAATCCATAAGCGCCTGTGGAAAGTCAGATCTGTTGCGCTTTGGTATCATCTTTTGATAATAAGGCGGAAGCGCAGATTTAAGGGCTGGCAAAGGTGTCTTCAGACTAAAATAGCGGGCAATAATTCTTTCTATGTTTCCATCAATAACAATAGAGGGCTTATCAAATGCAAATGCAGCGATAGCGCCTGCTGTGTAAGGGCCAATCCCGGGAAGCTCGCTTAATTCAGTTACCGTTTGCGGAAATATTCCGCCAGCTTTACTAATAATTTGTGCAGCTTTATGCATGTTTCTTGCTCTTGCATAATAACCAAGCCCCGCCCAAGCAGCTGTTACATCGTCAATAGATGCATCCGCAAGGTCATCTATAGTTGGCCAGCGTTCCAGAAAGTTTCTAAAATAGGGAATGACTGTGCTAACGCCCGTCTGTTGCAGCATAAATTCAGATAAAAATACATGGTAGGCTGGGGTTAAATCTGGCCAATAGGATCGCCATTGCAGAATCCGTCCCGCTTTTTTATACCATGCTAGTAGATTATTTATATCACTTTGGATTTCAGCCATATTTGTAATATCACACGCTTTGTTTACATTATTATAATACTATAATGACGCATCAAGAGAATGTATTAATAGTGCTAGAAATACCAGGGAAAATAAGCGTATAACTATGCTTAACCATTGTGAACAGGCTATCTTACGTGGCACCGAATTTATCACATTCAAAAAATAGCGTAAAGAATCGCATAAAAAATCGTGGGGGGATGAAGAGATTATCTTCCCTTACCCAACCAGTTGTCGCGCATGCAACTGAAAACCAAGGGGCGCTTTACACCCAAATTTGCAGTTTATGGCCGAATATTGTAGATGACATGTCGCAATGGAGCCACCCCAAAATTCTATCTTTCGCCAAATCTACTCGCCATAATGGTACCTTGACGATTTGGGTTGCAGCTGGCCGTGGACCAGAAGCACAGGCCAGAAGCCAAGAAATAATAAATGCCATTAATATGGTCTGTGGTTTTAAAGCCGTTGGCAGGATCACCTGTCAGCAGACTTTTGAACTTTCCAAAAAGATCGGAAGACGCGTGTATGACGCACCTCAAAACGCTTCTCAAACAGTTTCGAATGTTACCTACCCGTTGCTTTTAAATCGATTAGAGCAACAAACAAACAATATTTCTAGCCCAGAATTAAGAGCAACGCTTATTAGACTTGGCAGCGTTATTACTTTAAAAAATGGGGCGGGTTAAACGC
>MDTB01135553.1_pt1 | contig 32984 bp, 44 predicted proteins | sample 811161 | NCBI WGS metagenome assembly MDTB01 (sample SAMN05326650, study PRJNA326480) | marine metagenome | isolation source: seawater | place: Mediterranean Sea | collected 2009 | reverse complement strand
CAGCATTATCAAAATCATTAGTTAATGAAACACCAGTTAATTTATCGCCAACAATGTCATCATCTGTAGCTCTTAAAACTAAATTACCATCTTTGTTAATAAATCTATCTAGTGTTGCTCTACCATACTCAGGTGTATCATACTCAGCATGACGACCTGACATAAATGTAGTTTTCTCATTTGTGCCATGATAATAATGTTCAGCATCAAACTTGCCTTGAAATAACTCTCTTTCTTTTTGAGAGAGTCTTGCCATTGAACCTTCGCCCACTTCTCCCATTTCTTCAAATTCTCTAAGAACTTGCCTGCCCTCAGGTGTTTTGTTTAATTCTAATTTTATTTCTGCTTCACGTTTTTCTAATCGCTCTATTGTTTTAGGTAAAAGTTTTTTACCAGCATCTAATGTATTTTGTTCTTCATCACCAAACCTACGTTCAGAACGCTCTGCACCTTCGCCTTTATCTAGTTTTTCCAAATCGTTAACAACAAGTTCTTCATGTGCTTTCTTAACTTTTGTTGTAGATTCAATCGTTTTAGCTGTAGCACTTAACCTTCGAGCCGCAGGAATAGATACTGCACCACCAATAATTCCACCAGCAACAGTAGCAAAACCAATATTCATTGCTGATTCTTGCCATGTATTTAACGGATCGAATGGCGCTCTTATACCTTCTAAGCCTACTTGCGTTAATCCAACACCAGCACCAGTAGCTAATGAACGCCTTAACATAAACCCTCCAGCACTTCTAACGCCTGCTGTTACAAATCCTGCACCAGCAAACGGAACTGCTAATAAATTAATAGGGTCTAATATTCCTGCTAACAAATTAGCACCAAATCCAAACTCGCTCATTGTAGCTCGTCTAGCTCGGTTCTCATCTATTGCACGTTTTATATCGTCTTCTTCATCTTTATTTCTAGCTACAACAAGTTGTGACCTAAAGTCTTCATACCCTTCCATATTCTGCAAAGGTTTAAAATTAACATCAATATCATCATCGCTATATTTATACCAACGATACGCTGATTCTAATATTGGGTCATATTGATAGCCAATTTGTGCTTGCCACAAATCACCAAAAGTACTTTCTTGGTCTAAATCAACAACATCTTTACGATAAATGTCAGGTAATTGACCACTGATATTATCAGTCTCTTTTCGTTTAATCATAGAACTTATACGATTACGCTCGTTCTCATCGTCTTCGTAAGGATTCCATATTAAATTAAAATCACTCATTGCCCTGATACTGCTTTCGCCATTTCTTTAGCTCTATTCGGTGTTTGCTTATGCCATTTAGTAGAACTTTTAATTGTTCCATCAGGATGAAAGTTATGAAGCATATGCTTAGACGCTTCTAACAAATGCTTTTTTTGTTCTGCACTACTCAAGTCAAACTCTGTTGCTTTTTTTACAGACTTCAAAAATAACGGCCATGATTTATTTTTACGACTACCAGCTATATTCGATAAATCTAATTGATACGCCATACTAATTAATGCAGTACGTGTTTTTACTGGAAGTTTGCCAAAGTTATTATTAGTTAAATTAATCCAACCCTTACGAATCTTTTGCACCTTTAGTTTTAATACTGCTTTAGCTTCATCTCTTTTAACGTAATTAATGTTTTTAATTAAAGCTCTTTCATCCCTTGTTAACGAAGGTAAATAAAAACCATGACCAATACTAAAGTCTTTGCCGTCTTTATATTTAGTATGTCTAAAGTCTTCTTGAACCATTAACAATTCAACAGCGTTATCTACAATGTTGGTATTATCACCTACAACAACACTGTTATCTTTTGTTACAGTTTCAGAAGGTGGTGATGTTAATATTGTTTTATCTCGTTCTAAAGAATTAAGCTCTGCTTTAAGCTCTTTATGTATATTTTTAAGATTTTTGCCCTCATCTGTATTTGCATTAAACGCAGGATTTTTCTCAAGTTTCTTTAATTTGCCATCTGTTAGGTCAATGTTTGCTTCTACTTCTTCTATTTTTTCTTCATCAGTTAATGGATCAGGTGAGTCTATTAATTCGTTATCAATAGTAAATTCAATAAAACCATTTTCAGTTGTATCATCAATAACGTACTTCATCTCCAAAGTACCATTGTTATTTGCAACAGTAATAGCACGATACGTTATTTTGCCACTCATATTAGAACCAGCTATAGGCATTAAATAAACTGGTGTATTTCCAAACTCATCTCTAGGTTTGAATTTACCTGCCCAATCTCGATTTACTCCACCAGCCATTATTGAAATGTCTGCTCGTGGCTGTTGTTCACCAATGGTTGCCTTACCAATATAATCTTGAGTAACAACACGAGCAAAAGAATATCCCTCAGGTAATCTTTCTCCTCCCCTTCTAAGAAATTGCTCAATCTTTTTTGGTGTTAATCGTTTAGACAATCCAAAGGGCGATACCATTTGTCCATTTTTTCCATCCCAGCTACCACCTTCAGATATTGGAGAAAAAACTACTGTGCTTGGTATTTGATATTCTTTAACCTTTTCGCCTACTATTGTTTTGAATTCATCAAGTGTTGTAATAGAACCAATCATTATTTGTTCATTTGCCCAAGGCAATAAATCATCAATAACACGAATGTTTTTTGTAATAAGTTGTAATGCTTCAGAAGTATTTTTTGGATAATTTGTATCATCATCATTTTTAGCATTAACTTTAATAGTATTATAAAATACTTTTGAGCGTTGTTCTCTAATTGTATCATCATTGTATTTTGCAATTTGGTCTAGGATTTGTGTAGGACTTGCCCCATCTATGTTAGCTATTTTTAAGGCTTCCCTTATTTTATCCATAGCTTTGTTGTCTACTTTATGACCTATTAATTTATTACCTGACAACAAGTCTATAATCTCAGGTGAGCCATTATTATCTATTTCAACGGCTGACAACATCTTAAAAAGATTCACAGCATTATTAGTCATTAACAAGACTCTTGCTTTAGCTTCATCTCCCATGCCTTGTGTAATTGTTGGCAGTCTTCCATTACCTAAATTGTTTAAGTGAGCAACTAAACCTTTAGGCAATCTATTGTTTCTCATTGCAAAATTGATTGTGTTTTCCCACAAAGGATGAACTGTAGTTACACCATTCTCTGTAGTGGTAATAGGAGTTACTTGCCACCATGACGGATTTCTTTTGGTTGGGTCTTCTTCTACTCCCTTCCAAATAGCGTTACTCATTACCTCATCAATGTGTGGATTTGTTTCATCTACTCTATTATTTACAGAAGTTATAGCATTTAACGTGTTGTTTTTCTTAGTAGTATTAGATTTAGCCGCATCAAAAGAACTGCGTATTTCTGCCATAACAGCAGATGACGCATCAAATGCAAAAAGAGTTTTAGATTTTGCAATTTCTGTTAAGAGTGGAATGAACTCTTTAGGTACTAGTTTATCATCAACCTTACCAGTAATGAAAGCATCACCAATTCTATCGATGTCTAGTGTAGTTAATGTTCGTTCAACATCTTTATTGTCAGAATCTTTGAAAATAAATTTTGTTTCTGTATTATTTAATAAGCTACCAAAAGAACCTCTAATAACAGCAGATATTTCTGCATCTCTTGCTTTAATTATTTCGTTTCTATTATAAGGACTCTTATCAAGAAGTTTCTCATGCTCTTGGATATACTTGTCATACTCCTTGTTAATATTTGCAATGAGTTCTCCTAGTGCTGATGAGTCATTTATTATATCTACATTATTAGCCGCAGTTAATTTCTTGTCAGAGTCTTCTATTTTGCGTTGAAGCATATTTGATTTTTTAGCTTTTTCTACTGCTAATGTTTCGTTTTCCACCTCTTGCACAAGATTGTTTGAAGTAATTTGGTCAGAAGATTGACTACTAAATATCTCATCAGCAACAGTATGAAAGTTTAAGTCTCCACTAACCCCATCAAATTTATCATAAGTCTCTTGAAGTACTGCCCAATCTTCTTTCGTAATAATTGCTTTTGCTGATTTTCTTAAACCTTCGTATGGTTGTCTATTAGCTGGGCCTAATGACAAAGCTGTTTTTAACTCAGCTATTAGTAGCTGTTGTTTTTTTGAATCGTCTTTATATTTTGATGCTATGTGATTGAATACTTTATAAGTTGTATCTTCATAAACTTTTTTAACAATGTCCTGATGATTGTCAGTAGATAATTCTGCATCACCACCAGTTGCAGGAGGTGTAGTTTGATTCCAAGTTTTGTTTAATTTTTTTACAGTATTTGCAAGTTGATTACTAAACTCCACTATATTGTTAGGAGCATAGTTTTCCACATCTGTTCTATTAGTAGTATTAGCTCTATTTACAATGTTGTTTTCATTATTTGCTTTTATGTTGTTAGTTTCGTCTTCAGCCTCATTATCTATAGTTGTGCTTGTAACAACATCATCTTTTACAAAAGCATCTACTGGTTTTCTGTTTTGTAGTTTTTCTATTCGTGACAAAAGGTTCTGTGCATAGTCACGCATTGTCATTGCTGGTAGTGTTATTTGTTTGCCACTTTGATCTACGATTGTTCTTTGTGGTGCAACAATAATAGTATTGTCAAACTTAGTTAGTTTACTATCTGTGGGTGCTTGTAAATAATTAAACAGATTTCGTTTGTTTTTTGTGCCAGTAATTAACGCTCTATCTTTAGCGTTACCTATAGCCTTACCACCAATAATATATTTGTTCATAGAACCTAATATCATTGCGTTATTTAATTCAGATATAGCGGCCGCTTTTACTTTTGGCGTTAGCACACCAGCATCATCTGCTGTTTTAATTTTATTTAACCCTTGGTCATAAAGAGAAACAATATCTTGATCAGATGCACCAGACGCAAACATTGATGTAATTGTTTGTCCGTCAGTTACAGAATTTAGAGATGTGTTTTCTGCTAAATGTTGATTGGCTTTTTTAATTTGTGCCGCTTGTATATTAAGTTTTGTAGACGCTAAGTAAGTACCACCATATCTATCAATAAGATTAGAGTACATACCAGTAGCGTGTGTTTTCATTACGTTAATATTTTTTTGAAATTCAGTAGCGTATTTGTGTGGGTCTGTTGGATATAACGCTTCTGCTCTCTTAGCCATAGCTTGTATTTCAGATGCTATGCTTTGCTCGTATTGCGTGTTAACTGTATCTTGGAAAGCGTTTCTTGCTATTCTGCCATAAGATTTTGGCATTGCGTCAAACGCTTCTGGCATACCAGTTTTAGGATTTATGGTACGTAGTTCTTTTTCTGTTAGATTCTTAGCAAAATCTTTACCAGTACGCTCTGCTTCAATACCAGCTTCTTTTACTGCTATTCCAGTTAAGTCATTGGCAAATTTAGTTACAGCGTCTTGTACGTCTACTGCACCTCTTGATGCTTTAACAACGCCAATCTGTTGATTCCTAAATTTAGTTGCTTCTCTTATTACACCAGCCATATAGTTTTACACCCCAGTAACACTCATATTGTACATACCAGTAACTAAACTATTCATGGCTTCAATCTTTGACCTTTGCTTTGCCATAGCACCACGATGCAAGTCTTGCGCTCTTGCATATCGTATCTGACCTTGCTCCAATAAAGATTGGTAATTACTACGTTTAGCATCCGAATATGCTGTTTCTTGGTTCTTACGCATAAAGGCTTTGTAACTTGCATCAGACACATCACGCCCAAGAAACGCAAAGTATGCTTCATTTACAGATTGGTTAAAATCTAACTCAGCAATTCGATCATTGTGTCTTTGTGCCGCTATAATTTTTTCTTGTGCCAACCTCAGTTCTTGTTGTTGTGCATCCATTTGAAACGCAGTATTTTCTGCGTTACCCTTTTGCATCGCTGACATAACTGATATGCCAGTAGACACAGCCATAAGTGCTTGCATATATGCCATTAGAAAGATAACTCCGCTACTAAACCATTAATATCTAAAGACAAAGGATACGCTTGTGATATAACCACAGTTGGGTCTTTGTCATAACCTAAAAATCTAAACTCTTGTTTGCCAGTAAATGCAGTCCTGCCCTGACTCAAGTCATCTGTAACCTTACGCAATATAAGATTCTGACCCTGCACATTAACAGCTAATGTATCACGCATATCAACAACAACCTTATGAATAGAACGAGGCTGACCAGTTAAAGGGCCACCTTGTATCTGTCCATCAATCGGCATTGTTTCTGCTTTGACTGTAAACTCGTAACCAATTTCGGCTGTCGTTATTTCTTGTACAGCAGATACATCTACGTTCCCACCAGCGACAGTAAATTGACCCAAATAATCAGTGCCGTTAACAACAGACACAACAGCACCATCGCTAAAGTGTGCCGAGACATCAAACACTCCTGCCGTTCCAGTATAAGCTATAGAGAAATCCATATTCTTTGTAGGGTCAAATTGTGTCAATATAAACTTGTCTGTATTATTGCCCTTATCATATTTAGTTACTGTATATACAGCGTTATCAATAACTTGTACCGAATGAAACGCTCCATTGGTTGTTGTTATTCGTGTCCATCCTGCACGTTTCTCTGATCTGTTTGATGTGAACAACGCTATTGTTCCGTCTAAACAAACACAAAACAGATACGACTCAGGTCTTGTATTCATACCATTAAGCACAGCCATTTGTATTGGTTGCTGTATTAGATGAGGTGATAACGTACTAACTCCAGACGACACATATGCCGCCTCTGAATCAGAATATAAATACTCACGTACTACTTGGTTGTTTGCTTGAACATATACAGTAGCACCATCGTATGATTGTGGTCTTACATAACTAGAACCAAATGGTGTTTGTCTTTTTATCTGTGCATTAGTAGGCGTAATTGGCTCTGCCGTAAACGAAGGTATATAAAACTCAGATGATGACGTAAATATTTGCAAGTCTCTATTTGATACAATGTGACGTATTGTATTAATTTCACCAATACTTGCAGTTAAATTTAACGCATCAGTTGGTTCAGCATCGCCAACATCAAAATTAAAGTATGCATTTGTTACACTTGCCCAAATGCCGTCAGGTTGTCCAAGAGTGCCTCCAAACCATAATCGGTTCTCATGGAAGGTAACTGCCGCAGGATAGCCTCTATAGACGCTCCAAGAGCCTTCAGACCACTCTGTAGTAGGTGCATGAGTAGTTATTCTAGGCGCTCCACCTCCGTCTACTGATGCGTTAGCGTTCTGTCCTGCTGTTATAAAATACCTATTTGCATCTACAACCTCTTGCACAGTCCTTGTGCCATTGATGTTTGATGGTGTAATCGATGCAATAGTTCCTGCTCTTGATATTGTAATTGAATCTCCAGTATTTAATCCGTGATTTATATGAGTTACTTCAAGGTCGGCAGTTCCATCTACAGACCTAAAAGCATCTATATCTAAATCAACGTATAACTCACGTATAACTTTACCAGTTGCTTGTGTAGTAGATTGTACACTTGTTATTTGTATTTCGGATTGTTGGTACTTCAAACTTGCTCCTACGTGTTTACTGTCAAGGTAATTAAGGCCAGTAAGAGAACCAGTTGTATCGAAGTATGCACTGCTGGTAGTTAACGTAATGCTATTTCCACTAGTTGCTGAAGGGTCTAGTGTCATATTTCCTTGTTGGAATGAATGATATGGTTGGAATAAATCTCGTCCGTCAGAGCTTTGGTCGTATGCAAATGTTGTAACCTCAAAGGTTGTTAACGATGTTCGAGATAAAATACGTGGCATAAAACTTTGGTGAGCAATAATCATTGTGTCACCAGTTTGAGCGTATGTTAGCTCGTGTAAATTACTTTTAGTAAAAGGCAAAGCCGCTGGTGATGCTTCTGAATCTTGTGTAATTGTATCTACAAGACTTAATGCTTTTGTTGATGGGTCAATAAAAAAACAACGAATCTTTAAATCTTCCATAGAAATCAAATACTTCTCATCATCTGAGAAAATAAATGGTATTAATCTATGTTGCTGAATATAGTTAGCTGTATCGCATACAGTATCAAATTCATAAATTTTTGTTGTACCGAAGCGTTTAACTAAACCACCTTCATTTTTCAAAAAAAAATTTTCTACTTGTTTACCAGCGTTTTGATAAACATTTGTATCTGTTCTTGATACTAATGAAGGGCTAACTTCTCCGAATTGAAAGTTGCTTATTGGAACTCTAATTCTAGGCATTAGCTTGTCCTTGCTACAATAAACCTTGATGTTGTTAGCTTGGCAGTTGTGCTTTGTTGTGAATCTAAATTTCTAGCTTTCGACATAGCTTTTTCTGCTTGAGTAGTCATCAAGGTAGCGAGTGAAGCGTCACGAGCAATAGCAGTTGCAAATACAATAGCGATTGCATACTCAACAGCTAGTGTAAAATAACTAGGCCAATTAATCTCATCTGCTCTAAAAGAATAATCTGCTACTAATTCATCCGTTGTTGATTGATTACTGTAAACCATATCACCATAAACCTGATAATCTATGAGTTGATCGTTTACAGTTACGCCATGTAACATAATTAAATCATTAGGTAACTGTGACGCTAAATCCCAACGACCAGTAGGAGTCGCAGAAAGCGTATTAAGAACAGCCTGATCTGTTGCAAATCGCCAACGTGAGTTCGTTAGTGCCGCTCTTGTAATATCTTCATACATATTAACAGCGACAATAGATTCAGTACTGCCGTCATCAAATGATGTAATTGGATTAGCACCGACCAGTATCAACGCCCTGCTACATATGTCTATGCTACTGTTTGCTGATGTACTGGTCGTTGCCATATATTCGTTTTGGGAAGACTAGCTTCCCAAATCCCTAGTCTGAGTCTGTTGCTGTTACAGTCAGTCCGTCAACTACGTCAACGGCTGTACCAGAAGATGCGTTTGCATACGTCAATGTAACAACTGGTGTACCTCCAGTAGAAGTAACTGCAATAATTACGTCATTAAGACGCATCATATTAAGTGCTTCTTCTGTAAAGTAGCCTGCCGTATTTACATCAGCAATAGTATCTGCCGTACTGTAATGCCACAGAGTTAGTCCTGAACCCCCAGCTAGGCGAGTTAAACTTGATGCTGTATAAGCCATATCTTAATCCTCCTAGTTGTTGTCTAAGACTTCATAGATTCCGTTGTCATCAATAACAACTGAACCCATTGACATCATAGATGTTGCGAGATGAGCTACTTTCTCAGGAATGTAGTTCAACTCTGTTGAAACGTCAGCACCAATACCAAGACCAACAGATGAAGTATGGTAGGCAATATTCTTACCAGCCGTTACTGCACTTGTTGAAAAGATGTTGAAGCCAAGAAAATTCTTCATAGTCATGCCACCAGCAAACGGAAGATTCTGTTCACCTACAAAGTCACTTGATGCAAACTCTGTAATGTTAAACAGATCAGCGTAGCCTTTAGGATGCATAGCTAGGAAACGACCTCCGTCTTCTGGAATGTCAGCAGAACCCATTGTTTCAAACAATGCTAACAAATCAGCTTTATCTACGGCCGCACCAGTAGAGTTAATCTGAGTTGCATTTGCTCCTGCATCCATTGCAGTAATAAGGATTTCGTCAGTCTTCCTACCTAAAGCGGCGGCGGCTGACTTAGCAACTGCTTGACGCTCATCGATATTAGTCTTCAATTCATCCAACTTATCGATATATTCTGCGGCATAGAAGTCGCTCATGGTTGCTTCAACTGTGGTATGTGCCAATTCCATTGGTGTAACCATACCATTTCTTGATTTAGTCGAAGCTGTACCAGTTCCAATCTTTTGAAAGCGTACAACGCTCCCTTGTACATTGCCAACAGTACGCACAGTATTCCGTAATTTTGAACCCATACGCTGATAAGCCATATGTACTTCAGACTCGAACTGTTTAATAAAGGCAGTATCAATAGTGTTTGCCATTATTCTAGTCCTTTCTAAAGTTGATTTTCAGTTTTACGATTGTCTGCTATGCGTAAACTAATTGATTGTCCTTTCGGTCTCCTAGTGTACAACAGGTCGTTTATCCAAATAATAGACATTATTTTTTTTAGATTGGCAACGCACAAAACGCACCATAGCATGATCGTTTACAAAGTATGGCTCGTCTTCAAAAGTAAAACCACACCATGTTAACCACATTATTGTTTCGTGATTAGTAGCAGGAACTAAATTTTCTATCTGATAATACTCGCCCTGCAATATTTCAATGACATCTTTGCACCCACGCAAAAACGCACGAAAGTTTGTGTTGATACCACCAGTACCTAAAAACCAAACACGCCCATGAGCATAATCAATAGGCACAGTACCAAGCATTGCTATGCATTGGTTATCATGTTTGATTGCATAAGTTCTTGCTCCTTCCACACCGAAGGGTTCTGTGAGAGCCTCTAAGGGGGATGCATTATGAATCATACATTCCACTCTGTCAGGCAAACGCAAATGATCACAGATTTCTTCAGCATGGTCGGTGGTCGCCCAGACTAAACTTAAACGACCAATCCGTTTAATTTCATTATCTACCATAGAGTTGTTTGAATCCGTTTTCTACGGATTGCACAAACGCTTTCTCTCTTTTTGCAGGATTGTGATAACGCTCATCTTGCATCATTGCTTGCAATGTAGCTTCATCTAATCGTGCTGTAGGTGCAGAACCACTCATTGGCCTCTGCTCTTTAAGATTATCCATGATATGCTCAAGAGCAATAATACCATCAGCAGTCTCACACATACGCTCGATTGCTGGTAGTTGTGCTTGTGGAAAGAATCTTTGGGCAAATAACGAAACTGATTCAATACGAGCGTTAGCATTATCTCCTAGCCTCTGTTGTTCAGCTTCAACATCAGGCCCAGCATTTACTGGGTTCTGATCCATATAAAGAGCTATACCTTCTTCAAACTCATCTTGGCTAAAGCCATTGTTGTAAGAATGTTCTGCCCACCAATTTAACAATTTGTTATCGCCAATCTTTTCTACATCTAAACCATCAGGTATTGCATAGTCACCTGACGTAGCTGGTCGATTAGCAAATGCTTCTTTCTCTATTTCTTCTTGATAAGCCTTAATAGCTTCTTCTTTAGAAGACCCAAGTTTTGTCTCAAGGCTATTGTAAGCCGTAGCCAAATCCTCAGGCGACTTAAACTTTTCTGGCAACCACTCAGGACGCTCAACCGAAACTTCTTGACTCTGTAAAAGAGAACCTTGAGTTTCTTCTGTTGGTTCAGCACCTTCGGTTTGCTCAACATTTTGTTCTTCACTCATTTGATTTCACCTTATGTGCATGGTTAATACGAGATTCTATAAGACCAACTAAAAAGCGTTGACCTTCTGCATGACGCAACTCCTCGTTTGTTACATTTGCACCATGAACTAGCTCTATTGTTATAGAGCGTAGATATTTTAAAACTTCTTTACCACTATCTGTTTGGAAAACTTGTGCGACAGTTAAACTGATTTCTTGGTCTTTTTCTTTTTTTCTAGGTATTCCGTCTACACCTATGTACGTATTAGTTTGGTTGTTGCTCATTTAATCCCATATCCATTTCTTCTTGCATCATACCTTCCATGTTTTGCGTTTGATTCTGCATCGCTTGTTGGTTGGCTTGCAAACCCATTTGTTGTTGTTGTTGTTGCTCTGCATACTCTTGAGCCATCTGCACAAGTTGTTTACGTTCTTGAATGTCTCTTATCAACATATCAGGTACGCCAAATTTCTTAGCCAAATATGCGGCAGTATCCTCTGAATTTATAAGAATGTTCATAATCTCAGGGCCAAATCTTGTCTGTATCATTTCCAAGAAACGAGCAACGGCAGAGATGTCTTGATTAGCTTGTGCTTGAGCAAGGGGAGAAACGCTACGCACCTTTACTTCCCTGCCGTTAATGGTAGGTAGTTCGATTCGATTTTGCTTTTTGAGAATATAAACAACTCTTTGGAGGACAGGTTGCACCAACTCTGCTTGCAATCTACCGAACGCACTACCTATTCGTCTTGATAAGTCTGCCATACGTTCAGCAACTTCTGTAGCTGACGCAGGAGTTCTGTCAGGATTACCTAACATATCATTATACAAAGCTCGTTTAATGTTTAGCCTCATGTCATTTAAGACAAGACTAGCCACATCAAAACTACCAGCCGCCGCAACTGGTTGTAATCCTTGACTATTTGGTGCTTTTGGAATTACAGTGCCGGGGACTAGATTGATTGTATCAGGGTTAATAACGCCATCATCATCCATTTGATAAATGCCTGATATAGCCATCTGAGCATTTTCTAAAATTAATTCTATTGTAAGGTTGGTGGTTTTAATCGCACTAAGTGCGTTCATTAAAGGGCCACGCCCATAAACTTCGCCACTACATTTAGACCAGCGAAAACATACAAAAGGGTTACTGCCTACGCCAGTATATGTTTCTTTCTTAATACATTCTTTAAGGTTCGGATCAATAGCGTAGAACAAAAACTGGTCTACATTTTTTGCAGTATAATCTTTACAGACTACTTCTAATATCTTTGTTCGTTCTTCTGGAGAATTGTTAATCTTCCGTTGTAACTTGTCGGACAACTTGGCTTTCGGATACATGATAGGAATATCTGAGTTACGACAAGGACGCTCCCTATACACATGGTCAATATGGTCGTCAGGCCCAGTATCAAGAACAATGTGAGGTAAAGGAATAGCACTAAAATTAATTGGATGAACTGCGTCACCTTCTTCAACAACAAGTACACCAGTTCCAACAGCCAAGTCCATGAATGATTCATGAACCTCTTGAGCAAAATTACTGTTCTGTATAATCTCAAATACATACTCAGTTACTTCGTCAAGTTCGTTATTGACTGCATCACGTTCCTCTTTAGGCGTTTCGCTCCCAGCAGTAAAGTCTGCCCAACGTGCGAAATTCGGAACAAGACCTGATTGCAACCTTGACGCAAACTCTTGAACACCAACAACTGCTGTCTCGTCAAAGATTTTATCATCTCTACGTTGACCAATACTTTCACTATAAAAACTTTCACGCATCGGTAAAGCGTACTCGTAACACTCCTCAAAGAGTGGGACAAAGTTTTCACGATGTTGTTTAGCTTTTTGGTACAGACGGAGATACTTTTCAGCAATCTTTGTCTGATCCTCAGTGCTAGTGGGGTTTGTTTCTTCATTGTAATCAAGCATCTACAAATACTCGTTGTAGTAACCCATGCCACCTTTTGAGCCAGTTAGTAGCGATCTACGACCCCCACCTCCTCTTGCACGCCTTACACCTTTTTCAAGAACTTCAGCTTTTCTGTCAGAACGTACAGCTTGTGCATCGTCACGAGCTTCCTTCTGAGCGGCCGCTATGCTTGGGTCTGGTGGTGGTGGTGCTTGAACTACTGGTCTTGAGCTTACACACATATAAACCTCCTTCAATAATAATATTAAACCTAATACATAAAACAGCGTATAACGCAACGCACAATTATAACCTTGCCCATAACGATTTACGCTTTCTTTGTGTCGGTTGTCTAGCAAATACGTCAAAACCTTTCTTTGCATTAAATGCAGAGACTTGTGGTTGACCTTTCATTAGTTGCCTGCCTTCGCCTGCTCCTAACATTAAATACTGTAATGCATCATGTATATGTGAATACATATTTTTATCAGGCTTTTCATCGAATCTTTCGCCTGATACATTTAATCTTCTATACGAGTACCCACTCTCGAAACCTTTAACTAGAGTTTCGCATCTTCTATCTACTAGAAAAGCTGGTTTGCCCTCTACCATTTTGTTTAATGTAGATGATACAGCCTCTAATCGTAAATCAACTGAGTTACTAGGTGCTGGTATTGCTTTCAGTCCTGCACCTCGCATTATCTGAAAAGGTGTTGATTCATCTGTTTGCGCTCTGAAATCTCCAGCAGGGTCGCCATAAATATAAACATCTAAATGACCAAAGCGTGTAGATATTTCTTGGCGTAGTAATTCTGCAAATCTTACAATGCCCATATCAATCGCTACTATTTCTGATTGTATTAACCAGCGACCTCGTACCTTTTGACCAAAAACAGCGGCAGGAGTTAACCCAAAGTCTATACCAATATACAAAGGAACTCCGTCTGCTATTGGTATTTGTTCTTTGGATATATGTGTTTCGCTTACAAACATAGGATATACTGGTTTACCTTCTTGGATTGTGCCTAATCTGTTCATAACATAGACATCAATCCAGCTTTTAGTCTTACCTCTTATTAAGTTTGTATAATAAGTAGGTAACATATTACTTATATTTTCTGCTTCTTTATTAGCCTCGTAGTCTTCGATGTTACCATTAGTTAATTTTTTTTCAATCATTCCTGATGGTTGCTTATAAAAAGACCAGTTATCAGGTTTCACTAACATACGTGCTTGTTCTAATCCAATATGGTCAGGTATTGGCACTTCTCCTGACATTATAGGCCACCAATGGTCTTCCTCAGGTGCGTTCGTATCGCATATAACTCCTGACCAAGTTGGCCCTCCTTCACGCATTGAAGGGAATCTACCAACACGCATAGTACAAGCATCGATTATACTCTTGGGAATCTCTCTAGCCTCGTTAATCCATATGCCAGTAAGTTCGAGTGACAACAGTTTTTTCACATCCTCAGGTCTATCCAACGCCAAAAAAATTACTTCAAGCTCTAAATCAGCTTGGCGAATCCAATGAGTGTATGGAACACTCCACATAAACTTGCCCCACTCATCCTCAGGAAACCAATCAAGCCAAGTCTTAATAGTAGTGGTGCGTAACTGTGGATTTGTATTACGTATGATTGCCCAACGGCTACGTCTAATACCTTTGTTATTTGGTTTTTGTTGTAATGCTCTACGGAATATTTCAACGCAACAAGCAACAGACTTACCACTTCCTACTGGCCCTCGTATGCCACGAAAGAAGTTATCGTTCTTCATAAATTCTTTGAGGGTAACGCCGTCTGGTTTATACTTAAAGTTCGTCAATGTGATTGTCTTTCCCAGCCTTAACTAATTTTTCTACAGTCTCAGGCAGTAAAGAATCGATGAGTTTGTCAGCTTCGTAATCATTTAACATATGTTGAGGAAAATGCTCCATGTGTACATTTAACACAACCTTACGGAGTAAGCGTCTATCCTCTAGGTTTAGCATTGCTTTTCTTTTTTGATTTTTTAATATTTGGGCGATAATTCATTGGTGGCTGAGATGGAACTGTTCTTGGTTCTTCTACAATATGTAAACGCTTAGAATCAGATGTATATGTTTTTCCACTAAGTATTCTGCCGTCAGCTAATGTAATCACATCGCCCTCATAAATATTACCTTCGTTATCTTTATATTTCATTTAAGACCTCGCACTATCATAAGTTATCATAGATTTGTTTGGTTTTTTATTTATTGCTACGTTTGAAACAAGCTGTGTATATTTCTGACCAGCTTTAGCGGCTCTCTTGCGTTCTGCTTCACGCTTCTTTGCAAGTTTCATAGCTTGTATCTGTAGCTTCTTACGATACTTAGCTAAGTCTTTAGCAATATTCTTGTTATCAAAGGGCATTTCTTTAGACATATTATTTTCCTTTCTTTTTACTTTTAGGAAAACCAGCCTTCATATTAGCATAAGCCTTTTTAGATATAGTGGATTTAGACTTAGGGCGAGATGTTCCAGCCTTTTTACGAGCATTAATATTTTTGTATAGAGACATTACTTTCCTTTCTTCTTTTTTGCTTTGTTTCTTTTAGAAATAGCACGAGCTTTTGCACGAGCGTCAGAAGAACTAGACGCACCCCATGCCCTTAGTGACAATAATTTTCTTGTAGGTTTGCCCTTAGAGTCACGATCAGGGCCTTTGTTACCAGCCATTCTAGCTAAAAAGGAAGCTCGTCTAGGGTTATCCCCTGACTTAACTGGTGCTTTTAATGTACCACCCTTATAAGATGCACGACCTTTTGCGTTTAATCCACCTTTAGGGTTCTTACCTTCTTTACGTGTCCATGCTGGGGTCTTTGCCATTATATTGCCATTCCTCCCCAAGCCGCACCTGACGTTGTTGAACTAGTGCCTTTAGAGTTACCAGTTACTTGAGCGTCATAAGCACTCTGCATATTATCATTGATAGAAGGATTTGTGTCATAAACACCAAAGTCACCACTTTTTAATGGCTCAGTAGGTGTTGGAGGGCCATCACCACCATTATCATTTTGTATTGTTGGTTTATTTGCTTGTTTAGCCAGTTGTCTTTTACGAATACGTGCGGCGTTTCTGCGTTTGTTTTCGTCAGAAAGCTCATACTTAGAAACAATAATTTCATTCGAGGTGTCTTGTAACCATCGTGGTTTTGGTTGTGGGGCAATATAAGAGCCACCTCCTCCTCCCATGCACATTAGACGTACCTCTCCATTAAAAAATATTTACTGAATGTTAATTTACTTTTTTTAACTATAGCCATCATGTTAGTCCCGTTACGATCCCTGCACCCCTTTTTCTAACCCCACCATAGGCTTACTACGTAAGGTCTATGGACACTCTGATTTCCCCTGCATGAAGGTGAGCCACCTTGTCAACAGCCTTGAACCCTGCTCGGTCAAGTATGTCCTTACTCGCTTCGAGTTGGACATACTCACTACGAGCAGACTGTGAAAGGGAAACAAGCCTACTGCAAGCCTGCGTAGCATTGATGCCCATGGCATCAGCTACAGCTTGCATCATGTACTTCTGTACATGAGCTTGTTTCAAAGCCTTACTGGCACTCACTCTGCCTGACTCTCCCTTGGCATACCCTGCAATCTGGGAAGCATCTTTGATGCTACACCCAGTTGCTACGAGGGTATCCACAAGGAGAGTCTGCTTATCCGTTAATTTCATCACTGCATCCATACTAAAACCTTTCTATTGGCATTCAACAAGCCCCCCCTTTCTCCCCCCCATTTTTATAGCCAATAGAAATGTTGTCAACGCACAAATTTAATATGGTCATGCCCAAGGGGGCATGGACTATTAATTTGTTGTGAGTTGACCATGCAAAAGGCAGGCGATTGCTCTGACCTTTGCCTTTCCTAGTGATTTGGCTTACTAAATCTCTTGGGTATCACCGAGGCAAAACCTTGCCGACTGATGATAGCAAGAGATTTACCAAGAGCCAAAGTCTTAGGTAAGGCTATGTCCAATTTCGTCAGCAACGAGTTGTAAATTGTCTGCAAGTATCGAACTCTCGGACAGTCGCTTCATAACTCTACTTCCATAAGGACGATGCTAAATGTCTACTGTTTTCGCTAAGTAGAGTTACAGCGACCACCTCACACCCTAGTCAGCCCTAAGAGCCTGAACCCCACCTCAAAGGCTAGAAATCTGCAAGTCCAGCTTGTACTGTCAATCATTGTTAGTGAATAACAAAGGACGCATCCCCTGCCACAGATTTGCACAGTGGTAAATACTAATGGTGTTCACCCAAAGATAGAATGGCAGGCCTACTAAAAGACAATTTCGAACTTGCGAGATACTAGGCTTTTGCATTTGTTTTTTCAGTCATTTCACTTTTCTGCTTCTTTTTGCAAACTAAGAACCCCTTGATTGAGGTAAGTATGCCCATCGTCACAAGTTTTTCCGAGACTAGGATGCCCTGCTATTTAAGTAGTCATCGCCAAGGGGGCGATGGCTTCTTGGCAGGGCAAATCCTTGCCGTAAAGGAAGCAATAAGAATAAGCGTGTTGGTATCCCTAGCCAATCGGAGATTGGGGGATTCCTAACACCTAGATTCTTTTGCTTTCTCGGAAATACTTGTTTTGGAGGGGCATCCTCAATCAAGGGGTGTTTACAAAAAGGAAAAGTAAAATGTCTAAAAAAACGCAAAAGACTCTAGTATCTCTTAAGTTAGAAATTGTGGCCTACCATTCTGGTGAACACAATGAGTATTTACGCAAATCTATAGCAGGAGATGCGTGTTATTCATCTAACAATTCAATCCAGTACAAGACTGGGCAGATGTCAAACCTTCGTGGTGAGATTCACGCTCTAAGTCCTGCCGAGGGTGTCGAGGTAGTCGATGTAACTCTAGCGAAAAAGGTAGACATCTACCATCGTATGGAAGACGAGTTACTCGAACTGACCGAGAGATTCGATGCAGACAAAGAGGTTTACAAGCTCGTTACTGGCGAAGATTGGAAGCCTTACTCAAAGACTGTGGCTCGTGATAAATCAGCTATCATGGATTCAGTCGCCAAGATTTTGGGTGATACACCAAAGATTCAGCAAGCCAACTAACAAGTAAAGGACAGAAAAGGTCAGAGCAATCTGGCCTTTTTTTGTGTCAACACACGTAGTTGTGCGTTACAACAGAAGGGAATACTATAATGTACTATGTCAAAGTAAATGGTCAAACTGTACAAGAATGCTACTCGTTCAATCAAGCACTCTACTACAGTAACTTCATAAAATCTTTACACTACCCTAAGAGATGTGCAAGTACTGGTAAGTACAAAGCACAGCCTACAGTAGTAGTGACCATAGATACCACAGGCATCAGCCCTGTCTAAAAGCTGGATACACACCCAAGCTAAACCCCAGCATCTTTCCCTCCCTAAAGATGTTAAACTGGGGGGGGTGTCCACTCGTGGGGGGTCGCAGGAATCCTTCTGCCTGCATGACCCCCCACTTTTTTTATGTCTTCATGAAATCTTTTAATTAAAATCTAATTTACCACAACATATTGTGTTGCGTTGTGCAATCAATGTGTTAAACTCTAGTAACTACAAGGAGAACTATCATGCTTAAAACTTATATGGCTTTAGCACTAGTCGTTTCAAGTGCCATCACATCATTCATCACGTATGACTTTACATCTTACGAGGGTGGTCACGCTAATGTAATAGCGTTCACACTATCCATGTATGTACTGTCATTCTCTGTTGGATACTGTGCGATACAGATGAGGTCGTTAATCAAATGAGTATCTTTGGTTTACGTATCTCAATCCATCGCCATTTCTTTTTCATCCCACGTTATAACACCAGTGATCGTGGCTTCACTGTCAAGTGGGTTGGATTAATATGCCACTACCGAAACAATCGGTTTAACTAAAGGAGAACTATCACTATGCCTGACGGAATAGTAACTACAAATGCGTCAAATGTTTTAGAAGATTGGGAATTCCATATCGAAATGTTTGACCTTGAGGCAGTCAAAAAAGTTACAACGACTGACCGATACGAAGTACCAGCTAACATCGCACGTGCATTAGTACGTACTGATACTGGTGAAATCATGGGTGTACATGGCAGTAAGTACAAGCCAATACATCATTCCAAAGTTGTTGACTCTATCGTTGATGCAGTCAACAAAGCCAACATATCTACTGACTTTGTGACAGAGATAAACACATACGAAAGTGGCAGGAAACTAAAAGGTCTTATCAAATTTCCTGACATAAATGTACAGCCTACTGTTGGTGACTATACGTGTCTAACAATTCCTTTCTACAATTCGTATGATGCATCATGGGCGTTCAGTCAATCGGTTCAAGGTCTACGTCTTACTTGTCTTAATGGTCAGACCATATCCGATATGATTGCACGTACTACCTACAAGCACACACTCAATGTAGATGTAGATGCGTCAGCTAAAAAGATACAGCTAGGTGCTGAATGTTTCATGGAGCATCGTGACGTATGGGAATCATGGACTAAGGTACAAGTGACTGACGATATGGCAGAGCGTTTCTTCAAAGCTACCATTGGTAACGTCAAGACACACATGACCACACCAAAAGTTAACCAAGCCACAATGGAAAATGTCATGCGTATATGGCACGACAATGCAAGTGACTTAGGTTCAAACAAGTGGGCGTTGTACAATGCAATGACTTACTGGAGTACGCACACGGATGAGTCTCGTGTACCTCACAATGCTACCAGACGTAGAGAAGTCGAGGTATCCAAGGCACTCAGGTCTAACCAATTCAAAGAATTAGAATTGGCTTAGAGATTAGTGAGGTCACAGAAGTTGCAAGAGACAGTATGCTATCACTAATCATTAACTCGTGGAACAAGACCCCCAGTTGGGTGAGGGGTCTTGTTCCCCTTCGTTAATTTCACCCTACAAAAAAGGAGATTCAAAAATTATGCAGAAACAAATTGCATTTATAACCGAGGCACGTGATGTCCACGATAGGCTCGAAGCACTCAAGCAACGAGCCGATGACGAGGGTTCGCAATTCAAAATACGTATTTCTATCGCACGAGATACTATCCGTGAGATTGTAGATACATACGATGAAGTACTGGAACGTGACTCAACAGAAGACGAGTCATACATTCCACCCCTCAAGGAGATTAAGTAATGGCTACAGTCTCATATATATCAGGCTATAATTTTAAGAAATTAAATGCCAAAGCTATACGCCATAAACTTAATCGTGCAGTAGAACGCAAGATGGCAAATGAATTGAGCGATGATGTACTCATGCCAGTTACATTTACCATGCCGCACAATGACATGGATATGCGATGCCAGTTTACGTGTGCAAATCCGTTCGACATTTCAGACGAACCAGCCATGATGCAGTTATGGTTGGACATGAGTCTGAAAGACTACAGTAAATATATTCAAACCACTAACATATAAGGAGAACTATCATCACAGATATTAAATACAGATCAATGACTCGTAGTCACTTCGAGTTTATTGCAGATAAGGTTGCCCCACTAATGGGGTGGCCTTCATCTATTGTCGCATTAGCAGATGAGTTATCTGCTACTAACCCTAACTTTAACAAAGCAAAATTTATTTCACGAGCAACTACTGCTTGGGAAAATGCTGAACATAATCAGGAGTTAATGCATCATGACATTGACGATGAAATCCCCTATTGATTGTCGTCATTGTCAAGACACAGGCTGGTACTACATTGCCAATCCTTTTATTGAAGGTGATGTAGTGCCAGAGATGTGTGAGCATTGCGATGTAATTGACAACTGGTTAAATGAAAGGAGAACTAGTAATGACAGAAGCACTAGCAAGAACAACTGACCCTGACACAAGTAAGGAGTCAGCTAAATCTCTTGACCCTACTAAGCTAGAAGCAAAGGTCTTAGAGATAATCAAAGAGTTTCCTAATGGTGTCATCAGCGAAAAGGTTGAAGACATAATGTGGGAACGCTATCAAATCAAAGCCAGTAGCGTAACACCACGCTATCGTAGGCTGTTTGATAAAGACCATATCTTCTACGCAGGCAAAGAAATAGCACGCTCTGGTCGCCAACAAACTATCATGTGTGCTGTGCCTAAATGATTTGCATTAAGTGCAATGCACCTACAATGGTAGCAGACAGTCGTCCTGAAACCCCACAAAGTGGAAGGACGACTGTCAAGCGTAGGCGTAGGTGTACTAAGTGTAAGCACAAGTTCAACACAATAGAGGTATTGTATAATGGTAGTACGACAGACTCCAAATCTGTAAGTGTGGGTTCGATTCCTACTACCTCTGCCAAACCTAAACGTAAACCCAAGAGGCGTGATCCGTTTGATGACCCAGCATATCTGGAATCATTATCGGATGACGAACTCGAAGCACTCATTGGAGGTTCAAATTATGAGTAACAAAAAACCACAACAACAAGTCACGGAATTTACTAATGAAAAAGTCCAAGACTTCTATACTACCCAAGCCAAAAGACTAGACGACCAGCATAAAATGGTGATGGCTTCACTAGATTTGGTCGGTGATATTCACGCTCAAGTATCTGTAATTCAAAAGGAATTATATAAAATCAATGAGCTTACTGCTAAGTATATGCACTTGTTGCAGGGCAAGAAATGATTACCTTTCAAGTACAGAATATAGAGGATGCGTTACGCTGGTTGCGAACGTGTCCTTTCGAGTATCATGTCTCGTCTATGCAAGGTGGGTTTATACATATTAAATTGTTTATACCTATTGATAAACAAGTCGAGCCTGATGAGTTACAAAAAATAATTCCAGAATAATTTGACATCAACTGCATATATGCTACTAATTATGTATGGAAAAATACATAGAGATATTACAGAATCACGCAGACTTTCGTAATGTTAAATTGAGAGAGGCATTTCTTGATGCTGGTGTGCCTACATCTACGTTCTATCGGTCGAAGAAAGGAAAAGAACTTAGATATAAAACAGCATTAAAGGTATTGGAATCTATTGACAAACTTTCAGCACTTCAAACAAACCACTAATGTGCCGCCTGCATATCAAGATGTTATAGCTAGGCTTGTCTCTGAAAGGCATCGTCAAAAAATTTCACAAGAACAACTGGCATCACAGATTGGCTGTGCTGTTTCGTTGGTACATAAATGGGAGCAATATAAACGTGTACCTAGTGGCTTTTTATTATCATGTTGGTTAGACGCACTTGGCCTTAAGATCAAAGTCTATAAGAAAAAGACTGAACAACCAAGAAGGTCGTCCAGCTAAATGCGATGCTTGTGGCACAACAACTCGTTGGTTTGTTTGTATACTGGCAAGTATAGAACCAGCTACATATTACACCATCTGTGTTGACTGTCATTTGGAGGGGTCATGGCAAGTAAAAGTCGCATCAAAGGAAATTACCACGAAAGGTGGTTCGTCTCGTGGCTACAAGCAATGGGGTTCAAGGCGAAAAGACAACCACTCTCAGGATCGTTGGGTGGAGAATATAGTGGAGACATCATCCTCGAATTCAGAGGAAGACGATTGGTAGTTGAAATTAAATACAGAGATAAATCCAGTTTCCCTAATCCTTTCAAGGTGTTAGAGGGTAGGGACATGGCTATGTACAAACGTAGAACTGGTAAACCTCAGACTGTTGTCATCATTGATGGCGAAATATTTGAGAAGGAGATAGCACCACTATTAAAGGAGAACTAATATGTCATTTGTATTAATGGCTAAAGCTATAGCTACAAAAATAGACGACCCATTAGCTAAGTTTCTAATGGTTGTATTAGCAGACCATGCTAACGAAGAATCACACAAGTGCTTTCCCTCGTTAGATAGGTTAGCTGAACGCACATCTATGAATCGTGTTACTGTAACTAGAAAGTTAAATTATCTACAAGAGTTAGGATACCTCACTCGTGATAGAGGTAACAGTAAACGCTCTACGATATACACAATCTTTCCAACAGTTGCACACAGTACCAGTGCAGTTGCACAGAGCAACACTAACCTATCAACTAAACTAAATAATAATATAGCTACGTACGTTCCAAGTCAGGAATTACGAGAGGCTATTAATAAAAAAGGAGAGCTAGACCATGACCATGAAACCGATCAGTTCCGTGATTTCCACCTTGCCAAAGGGACAACATTCAAAGACATCAATCGTGGCTACCGATTCTGGTGCAACAACAGAATTAAGTGGAACGCAGAAAGAGCAAGCAGTAACAAGACTACTAGAGGTAAGCGACCCAGCAGTGGTGGACAAAAATCTAGTTTCTTCAGTGGAATCTATAACTCGATACAAAGTGAACGCTCGTGAGACTTGTCGCTATCCTGAGAGTGGTGTTGTAATTACACTACATGGTTATGACATCAAAGCAGATAGCGTGGCAGACGTAGACAAGTGCATCAAAGCAGTCATGCACAGTCAAGTACCTATGCCTTATGACATGATACGTGAGCGTCTTGCTGTACTTGCAACGCTGGTTATTAAACCTAGTGGCGAGGCACAAGAGGACGTTGACATACGTATGAAGTCTTTAGCTACAAAGCTAGGCGAGTTTCCTGCTGACATAGTATCGTATTCTATTCAGCAAGTAGAACGCACTCAAAAGTTTTGGCCTTCATTCGCAGAATTTTATACTCACATATCTTGGCGAGTAAAGAAGCGTGAGTATTTAATGCGTGACTTATATAAGTTACGACTTGACCTAACTGCAAGTTTGCAGTAAAACTAACATTAACAATAGGAGAACTAATCAATGGATAGAAAAGGTTTTATCGGTGGTTCTGATGTCCGTAGAATTATGGACGGAGATTGGAACAAACTATGGGAAGAAAAGACAGGTGTATCTGAGCCTGAGGATTTATCAAAAGTCTTGCCAGTACAACTAGGTTCGTTTACCGAGCAGTTTAACATCGGATGGTTCGAGCAAGAATATAATTGCAAAACAACTGGACACCAAGACCAGCTATTTATGAACTGGAATGGCTGTCCGTTGCAGGGTCATATCGATGGCAAGATATTAGACGACAACTCTAAAGATATACTAGAGTGTAAGCACACGTTTGATCGCAATACGTTCGAGCAATGCTTACGTAACTATATGCCACAAATACAATTCTACTTATGGATAGGTCAAGCTGACGGATGTTACTTGTCTGTTATCTTTGGCAATCGTAGGTGGGAGTGTCAGTATATATCTAAGGATTGGGATTATATAAATGCAATGCAAGTACGTATCAAAGAGTTTTGGTCGTGCGTTGCAGATAATCGCAGACCCTTCGAGGACGAACGTGCCAATGTATCTATCGATAACATCAAGGTAGATGGCATGGTAAGGCGAGATGCTTCTAGCGACAATGAGTTTATGTATAAAGCACAAGACTACATTGAGCAGGAAGGTAACGCTAAACTGTTCGAGTCTACCAAGTCTGACCTTAAGGCTATGGTAGGTGACAACGAGAGAGAAGTCTATTGTGACTCTCTTATAATCAAACGTGACAAACGTGGTTCACTACGTTTCACAGTACTTAACAATCAGGAGAACTAATCATGCCTATCAAACAAGCAAACACAAACTTAGCTTTGTGGAATAAAGTGAAAAAATCTGACCCTAAATCTCTCAAGCCAGTAGCATTTGGTTCACGAAAATTCACAGCCATTGACCCTCATTACCAAGTAAGAGCAATGACAGAACAGTTCGGTCGCATTGGTCACGGCTGGGGTTGGGATAACAAGATGGAATTTGTTAACTTCAGTAATGGCGATACTGTTTGTGTTGCTCACATTACTGTATGGACAGAGAGTCCTAATAATAAGTATGGCCCTTTTACTGGATGCCGTACCTTCTTCAACTCTGCCAAAAGCAGAACCAACGAAGACGCACCTAAGATGTCTATTACAGATGGCTTAACCAAAGCTATCTCGCATCTAGGTTTCAACGCTGACGTATTCTTAGGCGAGATGGATGGCAACAAATACATTGCTGACCAAAAGAATAAACGTCCTAACACTAACACTACTAATGGAGATTGGTAATATGCCAGACGATAATCAATACGATAACACTAATCAGGGTGTTGGCTTCAAACCCTTTGAGGATCAGAAGTTAATACTACAAGGTAAGTTCGATGTTAACGGAGAACTTAAAAACTTTGCATACCATACTGCTGTATCTAAAGACGGCAGTAAGCGTATCGATGTGTACGAAAAGGTAGGTGCTATATTCCCTAATGACAAAGGGGATAATCCAAAGCGTCCTGACTACACTGGTTCTATGGAATGTCGTGGCAATGACAAGCTACGACTTGCCGCTTGGAAAAGAACTAACGAGGCTGGTCTTAACTACATGACTCTCGAATGTTCTGAGCCTCGAACTCCTGATTCATCTAATGATGATGAACCTTCTGTAGATACAGAAGAAAAGATACTTGACGGAGATGACCCTGATGAAATACCTTTCTAGTCATAGCACCCATTTTTTGGATTAGTTCTCCTTTGGGTGCAAAGCAGGAGTGTCAGGTATTAACTGTACTCCTGCTTTTTTTACCCATGAGGTATAACTGGTTGCCATACTTTGTAACCACTACCCCTATCCCAAGATAACGACTCACCTCTATTGCCTTCTGCCTTGTAACTACAATGTATCCAGCCTGAGTTACCACCCTTATAAGCCTCAAGAATCAACTGGTCAAAATCTAGGTTCTCGAATATCCAAGTCGCCAACTCCTCATTATCTACAGTAGCCACCTCAAAATCTACAGCCTCGCCCTTTGCGTGTTGGCTCTCTATAGAGCTACCTATCGCAAGACACAACTCAGCACTCCTAAATCCAGACGAAGGTTGTATCGGCATCTTGTAATTACTACGCACTCTTTCTAAAATATTCTCACACACCAACTTCATTGACTCTATCTGCTCATCATTCGGATTGTTAGGAATATTCCTACGCTCTGCCGTCTGACTCTTTACCATTTCATCTAAAGAAAAATGTTTACTTAACTGCATCACTTCCTCCCAAAGAACTTTGTTGCCGCCCTTGTTCCAAATGACGCACTTACAATTACACCTAACGTGTATTGATAATACTGTGGCATAGACTCCAAAGCAGTAAAGCCTTCAGCTACAATGCCCCTGCCCCAATCTCCACAGAACGCTAGTATTAATGGAATCGAAAATAAAATTGTAAGCCACTCATCTTTCCAGCTATGGACAGATGCATCAGCCATTTTCAAATCCCAATCAATTTCTCCAGTAGCTTTTTTCTGCATGACAATAGCTTCTGCCTCTGCCTTTGCTACTTCTTTCTTAGCGTTAGCTTTCGTTTTAGCTACACGCCCTTCGATCCACGACCCAGCTATACTAGCTATCGGCCCTATTAATGCTTGAAACATATGTACTCCTATTTCCTAGACATCCACATACTCGTACCCATATACGTGCCGACAATACCAGCTCCACTTATATAAAAAAGATTAGAGATGTCACTTAATGCGTTGACTCGTTCGATTGGAATAAAGAACATTGCCGTTGTAAATGCACCCATCGCAATCAATGTGTATCTTGCCATGCGTAATTGAGCCAAGTGTTTACGCAATTCATCCTCAGTCTTTTTGATCTCTGCAACTACAGACATCTCTGCATCAGATACAATGCCATCTCCGTCTATATCATACGCACCATACTTACTACGTTTTTGCAGTTTCTTCTGAGCCATACCTATCTCCCTAATTTCCATACAAGACCTAGCACTATTGCAATTACAGCCAAGCCACCTATTGCCCAACCAAAACTTGTTAAGTCCTTATACAGTTCTTGTTGTTGCCTTATCTTCTCACGCTTTGCTTCAGCTATAGCTTCCTTCTGTTGCTGGATACGTCTAGCTCTTTCAGCAATAATGCCTGCCCATGTACCATGACCAAACCTCATATCAATTAGCTGACGCATTTCGTCCATCTGTTCTTGTGCTAGTTTTGCGTTGATTGTTTCTTCTGCTACGCTTTTAACGGAGAAGGGATTTGAATTAGCATCGGCTCGAAACTTCTGTATTTGTTTCTCACCTTCAAATAATCTATCTATGTCTTTAGCTACAGAGCCAATGTCTTTAGCTGTATCAATGCCACCTTTAATTGCTGATACGGCTGATTTGACTAATGCTATTCCTGCTAAAGTTTCTGCAACTACCATGTACTATTTGAATAATATGGTAACGAGCATCAGGATTATAGTTCCTGCTGTTCCTATCATAATATGTTCAATCCTCTTTATTCTGTGTATTGTTTCAATCCAACGCTCTGCACATACAGCTTCATGCGTATCTATCTGAGCCTTCACAGAATTCACAGAGGTCTTAGCCATTAGTCGCCTACCAATGCGTTCTTCTTTGTAGCGTAACTAGCAACAATCGTAGCTATATCATCCAGTACAGCTTTGCCAGTGTCAGTAGATGCAGTTCTGTTTGCTTGAAACTCATCTTCAATACTGTACTTTTCTCTAATTTCTTGACGACATTGTGCTGATAAAACTTTAGCTTCACGGCTATTAGCTTTTACCCATGCTTTTGCAGTAGATGCTGTGGTTACAGCCATATCATCTTTACTAGACTTGCAAAGTTTTGCGTAGTTTTCGTCAAGGAAAGCGTATGAATTACCACTATCATCTGTGCCGTACCATACTGGTGCAAGACAGTCGCCTCCAAATTCTGTAGGCTGTATCATATCACCAGTCCATTTATATAGTTTTTGTGCCATAGTTACTCCTTAAGGTCTTATTTGAATCCATTGCCCAACGTATGTAGCGGCTGGTTCTAACTGCCCTTGCCCATTATAACCCCACCCAAAGATACGTCCGTCTTCTGTGGTCTTAATCATAAATCCTTCTGAGCCATAAGCATTACCACCACCATGTATATGGTTAATTTTAGTTGGACTGCTTGATGCCCAATGATTTGTAGTTATAGAACTTGTGGTATTTTCTTGTGCAATATCAAGCCTAACTTTTTGAAGGTCAGTATTAATAGTGTTTCCAGTACTGGCTTTATTGTAGTCTTGGCTATTAGAATAACCAGTCATCCAAGTTCTGTACTTGTCATCTTGGAAAAAGAAGTTAACTGTACCCTGCCCCTGCATACCTCTGTTAGCCCAAATTCTTCTAATAGATGTATTAGGAAACGGCACATCAGTTTGTGTCATAGCTGTGTTTGATGTTGTAGATGCAACAGTATGAGTAAACGATGTGTTTGTTGAAGGTGCTGTTGGAGAATGTTGATTAGACTGACTATCAATTCCACATTGACCATTCACATTGTAACCCCAAATAGCAACAGTGTTATTAGGACTTGCTGGTGTACCACCTAAAGTAGCACACGTTGTGTAATAAGAATTACCACCTATAACAAGACCACTATAAGTTGCAGAGCCACCTACCCTAGACCACGTAGATACTTGTGATGTTGAGCCAACCCCAACCTGACCAATGCCATTTCCACCAATGCCGTATAGCTCACCATTAGTTTTTAGATACCAACCATTAGCAAACTGTGTTGTGTAATAATATCCATCAGAGTTTATAATTTGATATACACTATCCTGATTAGTGTCAGTAAATGATGACAGAGTTCCACTACTTAATCCTCCGTCAATTTCATTTTGTGTACCACCAGCAAAAAACAGATTGCCACTTGTATCTACAATATGAGTAGAGTTGTATCGTCCAGACACCATGCAAATATTAGACATTGAACTAATATGTACTGGTAAAGTTTGATCGCTTGTATTTCCGTTACCTAGTTTGCCAGTATTGTTGTGACCCCAACCAAACAAACGTCCACTTGTATCAATAGCGAAACAATGATTGTAAGATGCCGCACCTGAGCAACTAGTTATACATGGGTAGAATCCTGCTATCTGCGTAGATACACCAGCATGAGTAGCATCAGGGCCTAATGTAGCTACCTTACACCACATATATCTGTTGTCCGTATCTCCAAGTCCAAGCTGTCCGTAGCCATTGTAACCACGAGAGAACAAGTCTCCGTCTTTAGTCAACGCCCACATACAATGTGTTGAGTTCCAAAATTTTACAAAGTAATCTCCGTTTCTCATACCACCATTATCATTAGAAAAATTCATAATGGTGTAGCCTGAGTGACCATTACCACCATAAATATTTTGTGTAGCATAAGAGTTAACGTCTGAACCCATTGCACAAATTTCATGCTCATTATTCAAAAAGAATAACTGACGATACATATGATACTGATTGCCTTGTTCTGCATTAGCTATAGGCCCACACGCTGGATTAGGATAAGCATACTGAGGTATCCAGTTGTTGCTATAATCAGCAAGCCAAGCTCTGCTACCAGTAGCACCATAAGTAGTACCAGCAGAAGGACTTACGTTCCATGAAACTGGATCACCATAGTTGGACTCCATTACTGTCCAGCCTTTGTATCCTGATTCGTTGCCGTAAGCTAGACTTGTACCACTTACCTTTAGAACCTGACCAGCATTGCCTCTAGCTACTCGTATTTGACTGCTTCCGTCATGGCTCATTATATCCCCAGCAGTTGTAAGTACAGTTGTACCTTCTGCCATTACGTTCCAGTACGTAGTGTTTGTAACTGCGTTACCAGTACTAGCTAAAATACAAATGTAAGAGTTACCACCACTTGAAACTGCGTCATTAACTTCGTAGGCAGTAGCATTATCGTACGCCCCTTTCCAGTTAACTCTAAGTTTTCCAACATTTAGTGTTGCCAATTTGACCTCCTATGGTGTCGTTATAAGTAAATCGCCAGTGATAGGCATTAATGCAAATGTTACATTTGGCGATGAAAAAAAGTAGTTATCGTAGTCAGATAATTGAAATGATGCGTTTACACCTAACTCCGAATAGTCCACCACTAAATGACCAGTGGTCGTATCTACTTTTAATCCATAAAACACACCATTATTTGTTGCCGAAGTTGCGTATTCATATGCTGTCTCTCCTGCATTTACTTGTATTATTTTCCCAGCATTACCAGCAAAACTAGAAGGTAAATTTGCACTTGCTAATGCAGTTTGTGCATCATTTCTTGCAGTTTCAGCCGCCGTCTGTGCCGCTTCTGCGGCTGTCTTTGCTGTTTGTGCATCAGTCGCATCTTGACTTGCTTGTGCTACATTTGAAATTACAGTATTAACTTGTGTAATACTTGGCCCTGCAATTACATCACCAGTAGTAGCATCAAAGGCTAACGTATTACCTTTTCTGCTAGTTAAATCAGGTAACGACAAAGTAGCATCAGGGTCAGTATCGTTTAATTTTAATGATCGGTTAATACCATCATTCAAATCTGCGGCAATAGCTATAAATTTATCAAGTTCTGTATTTAATGCACCAATCTGAAATGCACCTGATTGTGGAAAGTCAGTTGTACGTTCGAGCGTTACTGCTCTAGTTATTGTTACTGCCGTTCCGTCTGCATCACCAGTAATAGCAGTTGTAAATGTAACTGTCCCAGTACTGCCATTACCTCCAGTAACAGTGTAATCAGATGTAAGTTGTTTAAGTGTTCCATCTATATAAACAGACAAATCCGTTGAATTAAAAAACTCAAACGTAACTGTAAACGCACTCTGCGTTACACCACTGCCTACTGTATAATTCTTTCTAGGCGAATTATCTGCTATACTAATCGTCATATCGACACCTTACTGTTGTAATTAAAATCTCGCAACGCACAATTAGAACCTTCCACCACCACTCATAGTCAATGGTAATTCCTCATCAGTATCCTTACCCCAATCAGCCGTCATGTCATTTGTAAATCCTTTCAAGAACCACAAACGAGCAAATGGTAAATTACGAATCATGTATTTACCACCCTCTCCTGTGTTACCAGTTAAAAACTCAAACAATCCTCTACGTACAAAGTCGTCTGTAATTCCAAGACCAGCACCACCAACGCCAGTTACAGCATCAAACGGAGTTGTTTCCTTTGGCCCTTTCTTTTCAAACACACCAAAGCCACTATCAGGTAATCCTAAAGCATTAGTAATAATCATTGATTGATAATACATATCTGATATTAAAGCCGCTATTCCAGATTGGTCAAATGACCTTAATAGCTTGTCTTCTATATCCATATTTTCCCAAGCATATTCAGAACCCTTACCACCAAATCTTGATTTAACATATAAAGATAAATACCCAAGACCCATTGCCATAGCTATTGCAGTCTTCCTATTACGCACTTGGTCTGTAGCTAAACCAATAGTAATCTTATTCATTGCCGCAAAACTATATGACATAAATTGAAATGGCATACCTAGCAATGGACTCTCAATTCTATGATAGCCTCGAACAATTTTATCTTCTTCAAGACCTAACTTCTTAGCCACCCTCATAGGTACAAACACAACTCCGTCTACAATTATGGGTTTATCTGCTGGTGTACCCATAAGAACTGTATTTAATATTCCTGAGTTTAGACTTGCTCTAAAGTTTTCTTTTGTTTCCAACATATGTGTAGGCCATTTTTCTGTATTACCTAAATACAAACCTGATGCTGTTTTTTGTATTACTCCGTCATCAACTAACTGAGCAATGTCTTTAGCAACCTTGTCGTCTATGTTGTATCTTGCCGCATATGTAACCTCAAAGTCAGTCAAAGGTTTCATTTGATCTGAGCCGTCTTTTGCCGCTTTGTAGCTGTTAAAGTTTTTACGCACAGCTAAATCAATCAGCGTATGAGTACGTGCCATACTGTCCATTTGCTTAAATATTCTAGTAGCAGGAGCAAGTAGGTTAGCTATGTAAAAAGCATTTTTAGCTTTAGCACTATATTTATCATAAAAACCTTGCGAGAATGGGTTGTTAGCTAGTTCTTCTGTCATACGCAAATGACTCGAACCAGTTAAAATATCTAAAATTTCACCAGCTAATCTACCTTCTTCTTTGTTCATAAGTATTCGTTTATCACCACGATATACGTCTTCAAGTATGCCTTTAAGTGTACTAAAATCATGCTCCATCATAATTTTTGCCATATCAGGCAACGTAGAAAACCCAGCACTACCAAGATAATTTAACTGAGCCGCATCTCTCATAACCTTTACAGCCATAATGTCCCAAGCCGCAGGGTCTTTACGCATTACAGAACCTACAATTCTGTCATACATATGCTGAAAATTCATTCTTGCTCTATTTGCAGATTCTTTACTAAACCCACCAGAACTCATTTCAATATCAATATCGTCCATAATATCGTCTAAAGTTTTCATATTAAATTTTTTAGCAAACTCATAACGTGGTGCGACTCTTGATGTGTATGCTTTCATTACAGCCATAGGGTCATTAATAATAAAATCTAACACTAGCTTATTAGGTATATCGATTGCTCTATGCTTAAAATGTTTAGACTTACCCATACCATAATAAACAACATCAACATCTGTAGCGTCTTTAGATGCAATCCCCATAATTGTATCTACAGTACTCTTTGCACGTTCAGCTATGTCTTGTGGGTTTGGACTTAAATCTTTCGTTGTCCATTTACCATTTTCAAATACAGTTACTTTAGGATTAGCTGTGTACCAATCTTCAAATATTTTTTCTAATTGTGGACGATTAGCGTCAATAGCTTCTCTATCCCAAAAACGAGCAAACATATTTTCTTCATTTTTAGCCATAACACGAGTTACATTCGGATCACTTAACTCATCTAGCTGTGCTTTCATTTCAGCATTTTCACGTTCCATGCGTACTTTTTTACGCAACAATGCTTTGTAACCATAAATCATGCTTCGTTTTGCAAATGGATTGTATCTAGGAACTTCGTATCGTTCCAT
>MDTB01162937.1_pt1 | contig 32987 bp, 31 predicted proteins | sample 811161 | NCBI WGS metagenome assembly MDTB01 (sample SAMN05326650, study PRJNA326480) | marine metagenome | isolation source: seawater | place: Mediterranean Sea | collected 2009 | reverse complement strand
TGATCTATAATTCAGCTACCTTTATGGCTGAGTGGCAGAGTGGTCATGCAGCGGACTGCAAATCCGTCCACGCCGGTTCGATTCCGACCTCAGCCTCCATTATTTCTTAGTTTTTAACTAGGAATTTATTGTAAATACTGAAGTATAATGGATTAAAAATAGATAAATTTTTTTAAATTTTAAGTAGGTGCCATTTCTTTTAATTTTTTTAAAAAACCTAATAGACTATTTTTTTATAGAAAATCGTGAATAAAGAGAATTTACAAAATTATATTCCATCGGACGAGATTAACCTTGGTCGTTATATAAGATTAATTCTTCTTCAGTCTAAATTAATACTGTTTACTACTTTAATAGGCATGGTTTTGGGAATATCCATTCACATGTTTAGTCCAAAAACTTATAAAATTTCTAGTCTTCTTCAAATTTATGAACCTAATCAATCGTTTGATCCTAGACAATCTTTATTTCTTGATTTTTATAATGCATCAGACACTAACTTAGATAATTTAGTTTCTCTCTACACTTCAAGGTCTAACATTTTGAACTTAATTAAAAACCTTGGGTTAAATATAAAAATTGAAAATCTAGAAGATGAGAATTCAATAAATATTAAATCTTTCATTTTTAAAGATAATCAAGATTATGAAGAAAAATTATTTTATATAGATGCTCGCAAAGAAATATTTTATTTATTAGACGAAGGAAAAAATTTATTAATTCAAGGAGAAAATGGAAAGTATTTCGAAAATGACAGTTTTATCTTGCATCTTAATTATAAAAATTTAAATCCTGAAAAATTAGTTGAAATAAGATATCAAAATCCTTCAAATCTTTATAAAACTTATAAAAATGAAATAGATGTTAGAGCTTCTGAATCAAGGAGAAGTGTATTTGTCCAAGAAGGATTGATTCACGTTGACTTGCTTACTGAAGATATTAAGCAGGGCAAAAACATTGTAAACGAAGCTAATCAAATCTTTATAAGCGACAATATTAATGTTGAAACTGAAAAAGCAAAAAAATCAATTTTGTTTATAGATAATCAACTTAATTCTTTGGAAGGGGTTTTAGATTCTAGGAAAAGCGAACTAAATAGTTTTAAGCAGGAAAATAAATCACTTAATGTAAATTTAGAAGTTCAATCTATTATTGAATTAATTTCAGACGTGGAGCAGAAAATAAATAAAGTAAATTTAGAGCTCTCACAAGCCGAAGTCAATTTCACAAAAAGTAATCCTTTATACATAGACTTAATAATTCAAAAAGAAGCGCTGGAATTTCAAAAAAAATCGATTGAAGAAAAAATAGAAAATTTACCATTAGCTCAACAAGAATATATTGATCTTTTTAGAGAGCTTGAAATATCTGAAGCATTGTATTCTGAATTAGCTAACAGGAAATTAAATTTTTCTCTAATGGAAGCAAGTACTATTGGAAATATAAGAGTTGTAGATGAAGCATTTGTTGAAAATCTTGTTAGTCCTAAGTTATCTTTGATCTTTTTAATTACTTTTTTTTCATTTTTAGTTGGTTTGGGAACAGCCATCTTTAGAGGTATTTTCTTTATTTCAATTTCAAATCCAGCAGAATTAAAAGACGCTAAATTTGAAGAGAATATCATTGGCGTGATTCCAAAATTAGAAGATATGAAAGACTATCTCCAAGACAAAAGGTTTGTCCAATCCCTTGAAACCTTAATATTAAATATTGAAACAGTCATTGGTAAGGATTCGAAAGATGAAAATTCTTCTGTTTGTAAAAAAATATTATTTACTAGTCCTACTCCATCTAATGGAAAGTCTTTCATTTCAAAGGTTATTTCTGAAGGTTTAGCACGTGTTGGAAATAAAGTACTTTTAATTGATGCAGACTTAAAAAGAGGAGACCAGCACAAATTATTTAACAAGGATCTTATAGATATAGAATCTTTTAAAAAAATAAACAATGAGAACATTGAAGATCTAAAAATCACAGATAATTTGTATCTCATGCCCAGGCTTAAAAGATTAAAAAATACTTTTGAGCATCTATATGGGAACATGTTTGTCAATAAACTTAATGAACTGTCGTTAATATTTGACTACATAATAATTGATACCGCTCCTGCTCTAAGCGTTTCAGATACGGGACTTTTAATGTCTTCAAGCGATAATAATTTTTTAATTGCTAGGCATGAGGTAAATAGAATTAATGAAATCAAACAAACTATGCAAATTGTTAATCAGATCGGGAAAAATTTTGACGGCATCATTTATAATGATTATCAAAAGCCGTCAGGATATTACGGATATTATGACCTTTATGGAGATTATTCCTATAGATATTATGCAGAAAGATATTTATATGAGGATTATGATAATGAAGTTATTGATTAAAAAGTTTTTATTTTTCCTTCTGTTTGTTACTTATTTTACAGGTTGCGCTCTGTCTCCCGGAATGTTTATGACTTCCTCAAATAATTGGGATGGAGAAAATACAGTGTTTATTGAAAGCCTGGATTCTTATATAAAGATAGAAAAAATATTTCAATCAAATGAATCTTTTAAAAATTCAGACATCTACAAAATAGGTAGAGGGGATCAGTTGTCGGTGACAATATGGGGTCTGCCCGAAGTATTCCCAATCACAGGCGGGATTAATCCAGAGCTGAATACAAGAAGAGTTGATTCGAATGGAAATATTTTTTTTCCTTTTGTAGGTCTTGTTGAAGCAGCTGGAAAAACTCAAGATGAGTTGAGAAAAGATTTAACTATAGAAATGTCTAACATGTTCAAAAATATTCAACTCGATCTATCTATAGTGAGTTTTAATTCGCAAAAAGTTTACCTTTTAGGAGAAGTAACTGTTCCCAAAGAAATCAATCTTTCAGATATACCGTTATCTTTATCAGACGCAATAGGACAATCAAAAGGCTTAAATACTAACACATCAGAAGGAGAAGACGTTTTTGTCATAAGACAAATGCCCGAAGAAGCCCCACGTATTTTTAGGGTTGATTTAAGCTCACCTGCTGGCTTCCTAAACGCAGGTAATTTTTTTCTAGCGGACAATGATATCGTTTACGTTAATGCAAAAGGCACAACAAGATGGAATCGGGTCATATCTCAATTCTTTCCTTTTTCATCATTTCTTAATAGTGTAGACAATCTTTTAGATGATTGAAGAGCAAAAGTCAGTGAGTTTCGTTTGCATGGCTAATTATTGTAGAAGCCCAGTCGCTAAATTACTTTTAAAAAATAAATATGGAAAATTAATAAAGGTTGATTCGGCCGGGTTAAGACCTATGTTAGCAGCAGGAATGGATCCTAGGTCTGTAGATTATTTAAGACAGAGCAATATTTCTTATGAGATTCATAATCCAAAAAAAATAGACAAGCGATTTTTGAATACCTCTAATATAATTTTTGCAATGGATACGACGATTTTGATGTTATTAAATAAACTTTATAAAGGCCATAGAAATAAAATAAAACTCTTCACTCATAAGCATACAGATTTGAATATTTTGGATCCATATAAACTAAATAGAGAAGAGTATAAAAAAGTTATGAACGATATTAATTTTGTGGTTGAAAACTTAGTTTTGGAAGAGCTAGAGTAGTTTTTATGAGCTTTTTAAATTTAACTAAAAAATAAATTCTGAAAATATAAAAATTTTTCTTTTTTTAATTTGCCTAAAAGGTTTAAATACATTTTTATCATCTGAATAAACATATCATTTATAAATACAAAAAAATTATGAATGCCCGGGTGGTGGAATTGGTAGACACAAGGGACTTAAAATCCCTCGATAGCAATATCGTGCCGGTTCAAGTCCGGCCCCGGGTACCATATTTGTAATTCCATCAAATACTAACTTAAAAAGTAAAAAATATTTATTTCACCAAATCAAAGTAAATTTATAAAACTAAAAATTTTTAATTTAAGAGTAAATTAAAAATTTAAAAACTTATATGTGGATATTAATATGTATACTTCTGATAATGAGTTAGGTGGTATTTTTTTTGAATAAAAAAACTAAAATCACAGTTGTTGGGGCAGGCTATGTAGGCATGTCTTTGGCAGTTCTTTTATCTCAACATAATGAAGTAATTATTTTAGAAGTTGATAAAGACAAAGTTAATAAAATTAATAATAAACAATCTACAGTAGTAGATTCAGAAATAGAAAATTTTTTATTGAGTAAAGATTTGGATCTCAAAGCAACGGTAGATAAAAAATTAGCTTATGAAAATAGTAATTATGTTTTAGTTGCAACTCCCACTGATTACAATATTGAAACAAATCGTTTTGATACAAGTTCAGTAGACGAAGTTGTCGAGGATGCCATTCAACTCAGTAAAGATTCTCTTATAGTAATTAAGTCTACGGTGCCAGTTGGACATACCGTTTCCTTGCAAGAAAAATATAATACAGATTTGATTACTTTTTCTCCAGAATTCTTGCGAGAAGGTTATGCGCTAAAAGATAATCTTTTTCCATCAAGAATAATTATTGGGAGCAATCTAGAAAAGAGTAAAGAATTTTCTAAGCTTTTAGAAATTGCTGCGGAAAAAGAGGAAATTGAAGTATTAAATTTACCTCCGTCAGAAGCTGAAGCAATAAAATTATTTTCTAATACTTACCTTGCAATGAGAGTATCTTTTTTTAATGAACTTGATTCTTTCGCAATGTCTAACAATTTAGATAGCATGAGTATTATTCAAGGCGTTTGCTTAGATAGTCGAATAGGCGATGGATATAACAATCCTTCTTTTGGGTATGGAGGTTATTGTTTGCCGAAAGATACTAAACAGTTGTTGGCTAATTATGATCAAGTTCCACAAAATTTAATTGAAGCAATTGTTATGTCTAACAAAACTCGTAAAGATTTTATAGCTGATCAAATTTTGCATCTAAATCCAAAAGTAGTAGGTTTTTATCGTTTGACTATGAAAGAAGGGAGCGATAATTTTAGATTTTCTTCAATTCAAGGTGTTATGAAAAGAATTAAAGCTAAAGGCATAGACATCGTTGTTTATGAACCTGATTTCAAGGAAAGCAAATTTTATGGATCAAAAGTCATTAAGAAATTAGATGATTTTAAAAAAACATCGGATGTAATTCTTACTAATAGAATGTCAAAAAATTTAGAAGATGTTTTTTATAAATGTTTTACAAGAGATTTGTTTGGAAATAATTAATATAAACTTTTATCAAAAATATATTTAGGATTATAGTTATATGAATAGGTAAAAAATATCTAATTTTTAGTGTTTAATTTTATTTTTTTAAGTCTTAAATTTATAGTGTATAAAAAATATGGAGATATCGTTTGAAGAAAAAAGCTTTAATAACTGGGATAACTGGACAAGACGGCTCTTACCTTGCAGAATTCCTTTTAAAAAAAGGATATGAAGTTCACGGTATAAAAAGAAGGTCTTCATCTTTTAATACAGGTAGGATTGACCATATTTTTCAAGACCCACATGAAAAAAATCCAAGTTTATTTCTTCATTATGGAGATTTGACTGATTCTTCAAACATCATAAGACTTATTAGCGAAATTAAACCTGACGAAATTTATAATCTAGGAGCACAGTCTCATGTGGCTGTTTCTTTTGAAGAGCCTGAATACACTGCCGACGTAGTTGCGTTAGGAGCTTTGCGAATTCTAGAAGCAATAAGAATTCTTAATCTTGAAAAAAAATGTAAATACTATCAAGCCTCAAGCTCGGAACTTTATGGTAAAGTCAAAGAAATTCCTCAAAACGAATTAACCCCTTTCTATCCAAAAAGTCCTTATGCTATTTCTAAACTTTTTGCGTTCTGGACAACCATAAATTATAGAGAATCCTATAAAATCTTTGCTTGTAATGGCATTTTGTTTAATCACGAGTCTCCTAGAAGAGGAGAAACTTTTGTTTCTAGAAAAATTACAAGGGGTTTATCAAGAGTTTCTTTAGGCCTCGATAAATGTTTATTTTTGGGAAATCTTGATTCAAAAAGAGACTGGGGTCACGCAAAAGATTATGTTGAAATGCAATGGTTAATGTTACAACAAAAAAATCCAAAGGATTATGTTATTGCAACCGGAAAACAATATTCTGTCAGAGAATTCGTAAGATGGACCTGTTCTGATTTGGGAATAAAAATCAAATTTGTTGGTCGAGGTAAAAATGAGAAAGTTGTTGTAGAAAAAGTTGTTTCAAAGAAATCATTATCTATAAAAGAAGGAGATGTTATTGCTAGAGTAGATAAAAAATACTTTAGGCCTAGTGAAGTAGAAACTTTACTTGGAGACGCAAGGAAAGCTTCAAAAGATTTAGGTTGGAGGCCCTCTATATCTTCCAGAAATTTGTGCAGAGAGATGGTGAAAGAAGATTTTAAAAGTGCCTTGAAAGAAAAAAGGTCGAAAATTCTTTAAAAAAAATGTGCTCTAAAAAAACAAAAAAAATTCTCCTTTCAGGTGGCTCAGGAATGGTAGGTTTAAATTTTAGAGAAAGTTCAATTTCTAATCATTTTGAATTAATTTCTCCAAGTCGGAAAGAAATGAATCTTCTTGATTATCATTCTACTTACGAATTTGTAAAAGATATAAAGCCTTGGATGGTTATTCATTCAGCGGGAAAAGTTGGTGGAATTAAGGCAAACATGGACGATCACTTTAATTTTTATTCTGAAAATATTGTTATGGGTAATAATATTCTTTTAGCATCAAGAAATTTAGGAATTAAAAAGTTAATAAATCTAGGTAGCTCATGTATGTATCCTTCTTCTATTAAAAATCCATTAAAAGAAGATTTACTTTTTTCTGGTAGTCTCGAGCCTACTAATGAAGGTTATGCCTTAGCTAAAATCGCAGTTGCTAAACTTTCAGAATATATTTCAAAAAGTGGTAAGGATTTAAACTATAAGACAATAATTCCTTGTAACTTATATGGAAAATACGACAAATTTGATTTGGAAAATTCACATTTGATTCCTGCTGCAATGTTAAAAATACATAAAGCTAAAGAAAGAAATGAGTCAAAAATTGAAATGTGGGGAGATGGTTCTGCAAAAAGAGAATTTATGTATATTAAAGATTTTATTGATTTTCTCAATTACGCTATTGTTAATTTTGATAATTTACCTCAATTCATTAACGTTGGGACAGAAAAAGATTATTCGATAAAGGAATACTATAGACTTATTTCAAAAATCGTTGGCTTCAAAGGAAATATAATTAAGGATTTAGATAAACCAACAGGCATGATTAGAAAAAAGGTAAGCACTTCTTTGCAAAAAAAATTTGGATGGAAGAGTAGAATTAATCTAAAAACTGGATTAAAACAAACTTACGAATTTTTCTTAGAAAATTATTAATTAAAATGCAAGGATATAAATTAGCTTCAGATACCTGGGATTCTAAAGAATACAAAGCTATTGATAGGGTTATAAAGTCAAATAACTTTACCATGGGGGAAGAAGTATTATCTTTCGAAAAAGAGTTCTCAAATTTTTTTAATTCAAAGTATTGCGTAATGGTTAATTCGGGTTCATCCGCAAACCTTTTAATGATTGCATCTCTTTTTTTTACTTCTGATAAAAGAAAAAGATTAAAAAAGGGAGATGAAATAATTGTACCTGCAGTATCATGGTCGACTACTTATTTTCCAATTCAACAATATGGATTAAAAGCCGTTTTCGTAGATATAGACCCTGACACATTAAATTTCGATCTTGGACAATTAGAAAAGGCCGTTACTAATAAAACAAAGGCAATCTTTGCAGTAAATTTATTAGGAAATCCAAACAACTTCGAATTTATAAATAAAATTATTAAGGAAAGAGGAATACTTTTGCTAGAAGATAACTGTGAATCTATGGGCGCTAAGTATAAAGGTTGTTATGCAGGTACTTTTGGATTGATGGGAACATTTAGCTCTTACTATAGTCATCATATATCTACAATGGAAGGAGGATACATTTTGACTAATGACGAAGAAATATATCAAATTTTGTTAGCTTTAAGAGCGCACGGATGGACAAGGAATTTGCCAAAGAAAAATTTTGTTAGCGGTCGAAAAAGTGACAACTTATTTGAGGAAAGTTTTAATTTTGTTTTACCAGGATATAATTTGAGGCCAATAGAAATAAATGCTGCAATTGGTAAGGAGCAATTAAAAAAGCTTCCTAACTTTATTTCTAATCGAAGGAATAATGCTGAATTATTTCAAAAATTATATTCCAATCATCCTTTTATTAGAATTCAAAAGGAAACTGAAAAGAGTAGTTGGTTTGGTTTTTCTTTAATTTTAAAAAAAGATTCCCCAATAAATCGAGATTCTTTGGTTAAAATTTTTGAAAAGAACAAAATTGAATGTAGGCCTGTAGTAACAGGTAATTTTATTAAAAATAAAAAGGTTTTGGAATATTTTGATTATAAAGTTGAAGGAAATTTAAAAAATGCAGAAAATCTTGATAAAAATGGTTTTTTAGTTGGAAACCATCAAATAAATATTGAAGATAAATTAAAATTTATGAGAGATCTTTTTTAAATATTACTAATCGAATTTATCTTCAAATTGAAATAAAATATAAAAAAATACTTGGTTCACTAAAATTAATAAAAATCCCTTACTTACAGTTATTACTCCTGTTTTAAACGATCTTAAAGGGTTGAAAGTATCATCTAATTCAATAGGAATTTCAAAAGGAGATTTTGAACATCTCATAATTGATGGGAATTCAACAGATGGCTCGTTTGAGCATGCTCAGATGTTATCAAAACAGTCCTCAACTAGACTAAAAAAACAATCTTCAAAGTATTTATATGGTGCTTTCAATGATGGAATAAACGCCTCAAAAGGCAAATATATAATTTTTCTTTATTGCGGTGATGTAATTAATATTAATAAAGTTTTTAATTTAATAAATAAATTTGAAAATTTTGATTTAATTGCTGCAAGTTGCTCCCAGAAAATAAATAATAAAATAATTACATATTTGAGATCAGACAGACAAAAACTTTCTGTCGACTCTATGAGCATTTTGCATTCTTCTTTAATAATAAGCCGTGAGAAATATTATGCAGTTGGTGGCTTTGACACTAGATTAAAAATCTCTTCTGATGTTGATTGTGTTTTAAAAATCATAAAAATTAGTAAAAAAATTAAATATGTAGATGATGTAATTGTTTACATGGAAGAATATGCTCTTTCAAAAACTCATTATTTTAAAAAATTAAAAGAACATTCCATAATAAAATTTAGACATGGCGGACTCTTTAAAGCTCTAGTTCATATTCCTAAAAAGCTTATTCTTGACTATATAATAGTGCCATTAAAATTAACTGTAAAAAATAATATTTAACTAAACGAGAATGGGCTTTGGAAATTGATAATTTTAAAATTGCGGTAATAGGTTTAGGTTATGTCGGCCTCCCTCTAGCAGTGGCTTTTGAAAAAAAATTTGATGTTGTAGGTTTCGACATCGATAAAGAGAGAATAGAAGAATTAATATCAGGGCTTGATAAAACAAATGAAATTTTAACTGATAAGCTAAAGCAAACTTGCAATCTAACTTATAGTTCTAATCTTGAAGATTTAAAGGAATGCAACTTTTATATAGTCACTGTCCCAACTCCTGTGAATTCTTTTAACATTCCAGACTTATCTATTTTAAAGAATACAAGCGAATTAATCTCTCGAGTTTTAAGTCCTGGAAACTTTGTAGTTTATGAATCAACGGTTTATCCAGGTGTGACTGAGGAAGTATGCATTCCAATTTTAGAATCTAAAAGTGGATTATCGTTAAATAAAAATCTTTTTTGTGGATATTCACCAGAAAGAATTAACCCAGGAGATAAAATTAATAAATTAGAGACTATTAAAAAAATAACATCAGGATCAAATTCGTTTGCCTCAAAAAAAATTAACAATGTTTACAAAAGTATCATTTCTGCTGGAACTCATTTAGCTCCTTCTATCAGGGTCGCTGAAGCAGCTAAAGTAATTGAAAATACTCAACGAGATTTAAATATAGCTTTAATGAATGAGCTATCAATAATTTTTGATCGTTTAGAAATAAATACTAACGAAGTTATAGAGGCCGCATCTACAAAATGGAATTTTCATCCATATAGACCAGGGTTGGTTGGAGGCCATTGTATTGGCGTTGATCCTTACTATTTGACTTATAAATCTGAGCTTGAAGGCTATATTCCTGATGTTATTCTCGCGGGTAGAAAAATCAATGATGGAATGGCTGAATATGTCTCTGATCGAATTGTTAGGCATTTAAAAAAAGATGCTAAATCTAAAATTCAAAAAAAATGCTTAATATTAGGATACACATTTAAAGAAAATTCTTCTGATATAAGAAATACAAAAATTTATGATCTATACTTTTCACTTAAGAAATCAGAAATTAGTGTAGATATTTTTGACCCCCTTGTTTCGACTGACAACAAGAATTTAGAAAATGTAAATTTCATTTCAACAATAAAAAAACATAACTATGATGCAATTATAATAGCTGTTCCTCATGAAGATTTTTTCCAATGGGGCATTGAAAAAATAAAATCTTATGGTTCAAAAAATTGTTTTGTTTTCGATTTAAAATCAGCTTTTCCTAAAAATCAAGTAGATGGACAACTATAATCTATTTAATGAGTTTATTTAAATGTGTGGGATTGTAGGCATAATATCTCCAGATAGACCTTTTTTATTAAATGATCTTGAATTACTCAATAACGATGTAAGCCATAGAGGTCCAGATGATGAAGGTTATAGTGTTATTTTTAAAAAAGGATCAGAAAAAACTTTCTTAACTGGTCAAGATTCTTCATCTAAAGATAATCAGAAAGATATTAGATATTTAAGAGGTGAGAATGCTTTTGCTGGCATGGGGCACAGAAGATTCTCTATTATCGATACTTCTTCAGCAGGAAGGCAACCATTTTTATCTAATAACAAAAAATTTTCTGTAAGCTTTAATGGTGAAATTTATAATTATATTGAGTTACGAGATGAGCTTGAAAGTATTGGATTTGGTCCATTTAAAACTAAAAGCGATACAGAGGTTCTAGTAAAGGCTTTTCAAGCTTGGGGGACAAAATGTTTTTCAAGATTTAATGGATTCTGGGCTGTAGCAATTCTTTCAGATGATCAAATTATTTTGAGTAGAGATAGAGTTGGAAAAAAGCCTTTATATTTCACTGACGATAATAACTCTTTAGTTTTTGCATCTGAGATAACTGCTTTAATAAATTACCGAAAACGCCTCAACTTAAAACTGTCAATTAACGAAAAGGCAGTTTTCGATTACCTTAGACTGGATAGGAGGAATACAAATTTTGATTCTTTTTTTAACGAAATTAAACAAGTAAGACCATCTACTTATTCAATATTTGATATATTCAATATTTCTAAAAACTCGTCACAGATATTTTGGTCTTTAAACAACATAAGACGTGATGAAAATTTTAATCTATCTAGAGGCGCTGAAAAATTTTACGATATTCTAGAAAGTTCTATTTCACTTCGTCTTAGGGCTGATGTCCCGTTAGAAGCAAACTTAAGCGGAGGTCTTGACTCTGGAACAATTGTAGCCATTGCTTCAAAATTATTAGATTCAAGGGGCGAAAAATTAACGACTCATAATATTTGTTATTCTGGTGACAAGTCACTTGACGAGTCCGAACTTGCTGAAAGTATAGCGAATTATTGTGGAGCTAATTTTCGTAAGATTGTAATGGATAAATCTAGTTCACTTGGAGATATTGATTCACTTATCACGGCTGCTGAAGAACCAGTGCACTCTATGTCGGCATTAATTCAAAATCGTGCATGGCATCAGATTTCTTCAGAAGGATTTAAAGTAATGCTTCATGGATCCGCAAATGACGAAATTATGCTTGGTTACGATTATTTGAAAAAGATAGAAATAATGAATCGTTTAAGATCAAGAAAATTTCAATCTTTATCTAAAGATTTAATTAATCAACCTATATTATTTCTCAAAATTATTAAATGGTTGCTTTTCGATGATGAAGACATTTCGACTTATGAAAAAGAATTTTTTTGCAAAGAATTTTTAAAAGATAATCGCTCTAGACATTTTGATTATTTAAACGGATTAAGCTCAGTTAATAAAATAACAGGAGATAGAATGTTATCCGATTTAACCCATTTGAGAATTCCTTACTGGTGCAACTTAATGGATAAAAATATGATGAATGTGCCGGTAGAAGTCAGAATGCCATTCTTAGACCATAGATTCTTGGAATATATTTTTTCCGTGCCAGAAGAATACCTTCTAAAAAATGGTTATACAAAATTTCTACTGAGATACGCTATGAAGGATAAACTCCCAAAGAAAATTTTATGGCAAAGACAAAAGATTGGTTTTTCAATTCCAAAGAAAACATGGCTTAACGAAAACAATATTAAATTGTTCGAAGAACTTAACTATCCAGGTTTAGAAAGATTTTTTAATATTGATTATATAAAAACAAACTATACTGCTATGAGTTCAGATTTAAGTTGGCGAATTTTAAATTTTGCAAAATGGTTCAGGCTTAATCAATGTTAAAAGAAGAACTTTATAAAATCTTAATACAAAGTAGTGTCTCTTCATTACATTTGCAAAAAATTGATGGTTCTATGCCTCCAGGTCATAACGGTCCTTATAATGATCCAGAAACTGCAATCAGAAATACTGCCCATTGGGTTATGTTATTTTTTTACTCTTTTGGAGCTACCTCACAACAAAATTTTTTAGAAGCTGCCTTAAGAGGCATATCTTTTCTCAAAATGGAATTTAAAAAATCAGAGAATAAAGCATTTCATTGCAGAAATAAAACTGGAAAGGACCTGACAAATGGATTAATTGGACAAGCTTGGGCTTTGGAACCATTTTCTTACATGCAAAAGTTCAAAAAGGATCACGAGGCAATAAAAATAGCTTTATCGGTAATAAAGTCTCATCCTTTTGATAAAAAAAAGGGACTTTGGAAGACAATTGATCTTGATGGAACACCTAAAGAAATTGATAATACTTTCAACCACCAACTTTGGTTTGCTTGTTCATCTGCGCAATTCGCTCAATACGATAACTCAATAAAAGAAAATGTCGATATTTTCTTAAAAAAAATGTTTAAAAATTTGGTTCTTCATAGAAATGGACGAATTGGACAATCAAGATACCTTAATTTAACCGAAAGTATATTAAAACCTCTTTTAAAAAAATTTATAAAACCAAAAGACAGCAGATATATGCGCTTGAAAGAAGTTGGATATCATGCCTTCAACACTTACGCCTTCGCTAAGTTAAAAGATGTATTTAAATTTCATTCTGTTTGGCGAGATAAAAGATTTTTCAAAATATTATTATATTTCAATGTAAAAGAATATAAAAAGGACATATGGAAGTCAAAATATGGATTTCCTTATAACCCTCCTGGGTTCGAAGTTTTGGCTACCCAAAAAGCTTTTCAAGATGGTGTTGAATTTGATGAAAATTTTATAAAAGATTTGATCGATCATCAGCTTCAAGAAGGATGGGATAACAAGAAAAAAATGATGGTTAAGGGTTGCTTTGATAAAATGACCAGTGCTGCAAGAGTTTACGAAGCCATAAGTTATTGTGAATAACTCTCGAACAAATCTAACTTTAACCTCAAAAATTCTCTTAGCTTACATTATTGGTTTGGCATTTATTCCAAGTCAATATGTATTTAATTTATTTGGACTAGATTTAAATTTTGACAGAGTTTTATTGTTATTTCTTATAATATTAAATGGACTTTTATTTTTGGGTAAGGGAAATTTAAACCTAACATTAATAACTCTCTTATTACTGATAAATTTATTTTTTATAGTCATAAATAATTTATTCATAGGTCAATTACAGCTGATGGCAGTTTACACGGGATTTCTGTTATTGGTTCTAACTTCAAAGTCCATACCTTCAATCATTATAAATAGAGGTATTAATATAGCCTTCATAGGATTTGTTTTTTGGGTAGCTTACGGATTATTTTATTATTTAATTAATGATTCACATTTAGTTGTAATTCCATTTTCTAGTTATATTCCTTTTCTAGCTGAAACAAAAATGGAACACGCTGAGTATATGTCTTCATTTACCATTTTTCCAAGACTTACATTTCCATTTTCTACTCCACCGCAATTAGGGACTGCTGCAGCGTTTTATTTTTTATGGTTCTTATATTCCATTAAAGTGAAAAGAGAAATAATCTCCAAAGAGAATTTTTCTTTTGAATATTTTGGATTGATTAGTTCCTTTGCAATGTTAACTTTATCTTTCTCAAGATCAGGGTTCGCAGTCTTAATAGTCGGATTAATAATTATGCAACTTAAATTAGGTGTCTCTTTGAGAGGCACATCATATTTATCTAAAAATGGACTGATATTGGGAGCTATTTTTCTTTTTTTAATAATGTCCTTTTTATCGTTAGCATATCTACCCCTCATTGGTGACGTGTTTAATCGTTTGTTTTCAGTATCAGGTTTCACTCCGGAGAATGTAGATAATCATTTAGGTATAAGAATTTATGGAATAACTTATTTTTTGAGTTTATCGATCTTTGAAAAGGTTTTTGGAATAGGGTACTTGAATTATGAATTCTTGCATTTTCACGCTTCTATTTTGACAAATTTAATTGAGACCGGATTGATAGGATTTGTATTCTTTACATCCATCTTAGCTTTACCCTGGCTCTATGGTTTTCCACTTCTTAGATCTCAAAATGGTTTAATCAGGTTATCTGCAAGATATTGCATGATGGTTTCAGTAATTCTTTTTGTAGCCCACCTAGTTTACGAACAACCTTACAATCAAGTACTTTGGCTTTTTTGGGCTCATTCTTTATTATTAGTCAGAGATATAAAAAATAATAATATAGCCGTTAATTAAAATAATTTTCTCAATAAACAAAAATGATAAAAATGTCCATGGTAGTACCGGTATATAACGGAATCGCTTTTATAGATGGATTTTTTAACTCTTTGGAAAAAGAAAATACTGATATCGAAGTTCTGTTTGTAGACAATGGCTCAGAAGACGGTTCTTTTGAGTATTTAAAAAAGTTATGCGAATCTAATCAAAACTTTCAAGTTTTAAAATACATTGAAAAACAAAGCTCTTATGCAGCAAGAAATTATGGTGTTTCTAAATCTTTAGGTAAAGTACTTTTGTTTACCGATATTGACTGCATATTGACCTCGGATTACTACAACCATGTTAGAAAAATTGAATTGAATGAAGAAAGCTTTATTACAGGCCCCACTGATATTTTTTTTGATAAGTATAATATTTACGAATATTTTGATAAATGTACTTATTTGACTCAGGAAAGTTATTCAAAACAAAATTATGCAGCAACAGCAAATTTAGTAGTAGGTAAAAGCTTATTTGAAAACGTCGGTGGTTTCCCAGAATTTACTTCAGGAGCAGATAATAAGTTTTGTAAAATGTGTATTGAAATTGGAAATAAATTAGAGTTTCAAAAAGATTTAAAAATTTTGCACTCTCCACGATCCACTTTAAAAGAACATTTATTAAAGGCAAAACGCCTAGGTATAGGACACGGAGAGGTTTTCTTAGATAATAACTTAACTTCTATAAATCTTGCTTTTATTATAGTTAAGCAATTTATTCTTCTTTTATTGCCTATTCATAGTTTAAGACTCTTTATAAGGGTTTTTAAAAACAAAAAATGTAATGTGGTTGATTTATTAAAATTGTTCTATCTAAGTTTTGTGGTGGTTAGTATCCAAAGGATTGAGATAACTAAGAAATTAATGAAAATAAATTAATTTTAAAGATGAGTATAATTTTTAAAATTAAGCATTATTTAATTCCATATTTTCAAGAAACATTTTATTCATCATCTTATGTTGTAAAACCAAATGCGGATTTGCATCCAATTTACTGGATTTCAGGTTATGAAAAAAATATTTTTAACAAAAAATGGAAATTTGAAAATGGTATCCCCTTGGGAATTTATAATAATAGTTGGAAGGCTAACATTGAAAAGCGCACTCACATTAGCGCTTTAGCGGAGTATTTTTTTGCTCTAGATCCAGTTAGAAATAAAACTCAAAGACAACTCATAGTAGATTTTATAATTAATAATCTTAAAGAAGAAGTTTCCAAAGAGGGCTTTAGGTATTGCTATTGGCCAACCTATTTATCAGAAAATTCTCAGGATTATTTTGTTCATGGAATGGGTCAAGGACAAATTTTATCAGTACTAACCAGAGCTAGAATTGAAACTAACAATAGTAGGTTAGACGATTCCATTAGGAAAGTTGGTAATTCTTTTAAGCTTCAGTTTGGAGAGAAAAATGGTTTTGTTGATAGATCAGATGGAATCATCTTACAAGAATACCCTCACTTAAAAACTCAAAATGATGCAGTGCTTAATGGATGGGTTTTATCAATAATTGGTTTATACGACTATATAAAAGCAGGTTTTGCAGATCCTATAATAAATCAAATCTTTAACGAATCGATTCTTACACTTAAAGATAAATTACCTGAATATAATATAGGATATTGGACCTTATATAATTTGCCTTCTTCATACAAAAATATTGCAAGCGCACACTATCATGGACAACATATTGTTTTTCTTAAGGTGTTAGGTATTTTATTGAATGATGACGAAATTAGAGTTTTCTCAGACAATATAAGATTAAAAACTAACAACCTTATGTTTAGAATTTTTGCATTATTGGTGAAAATAGTTGCTAATTTGTTTAAATACAAAAGGCTTTATAAAACATAATGTTATTTATTAATAAATTTAACGGTTATTTAGTAGCTTATTATCATTTAATTAGCGATAAAAAAACCCCTTATTACAAAGGAAAAAAGGTTTCATTAGAAACTTTTAAAAAACATATTAAGTACTTTAAAAAAACCAAAGAGTTTGTCTCTTTTCATGAAATATCTAAATTAAAAAAATCAGGAAAAAATCTTTCAAAGTACATAGTTTTAACATTTGATGATGGTTATAGATTAAATTTAGAGTCAATATCGGATTTTTTGCAAGATGAAAAAATAACAGCTACTTTTTTTCTCTCGGGTTGTGTATTTGAAAAAAAATTAATGTGGAGAGATCACATTTCATTCGGGTACAATTTTTTATTAAAATCAAGTCAAGCAAATGCAAATGATTTTTTAAATTCTTTCGAGAAATCTTTAAACTGGAAATATCCAGATTTTATTAATAAATATCTTTCAATATGTGAAGAATTTGGTATTCCTTCACAAGAGTCAATTTTAAATGAATGGAAACCTTACTCGAGCATAAGTTCTTTGGAGACTCTAATTGCAAATGGACACGATATTGGGCTTCACTCTCAAAACCACCCGTATTTTAAGAATTTAACAACAGAAGAAGCAATTTCTGAGGTAGTTCAAAATAATGAGCTTGTAAAAAGTTTTTTTAATATAGAACCTATAGTTTTTTCTTTTCCTTTTGGAGCGAGGCATGACGATCCTTTGTTTTATAAGAAGGTAATGAAGAAGACAAAAATTGAATTTTTTTGTGGAATTAATGCAAGTCTATTTAGCAACAGACTAGGAGATAGTAAACTATTTACAGAAAGATTGGGAATGGAAGATCATCGACCCTTATTTTTTAGTACAAAAATCAGGCCTTTATTTAGAGGTATTAAAAGCTTATGGAAATAAAACATTCTGTAGTTATTTTGACAAAAAATAAACCTCATCATTGGTATTTTATTTCAGAATTGGCAAAAGTTTCAGATGTAAAAGCCATAATTATTGACCAGCCAAAAAAGAATATATCGTTAAAAAAAATCTTTAGGCATGGATTTTTTTGGACTTTATTAAAGATTTTTGAAAAATTTAAATGTTACTCAACTTACGAGATAGAACTAGAATTAAAAAAATATAGACCTCATTTTCATCATAAGGACTCAAAAAATAAATATCGTCATCTAATTAATAATGTTAAAAATGTTAACTCTCAAGATACAAAAAAATTAATCAGAGATATATCGCCGGATTATATTTGCTCTTTGGGTGGAGGAATTATAGATGAAGAAGGCATAAAACTTGCTAAGATCGGAGCCTTGAATTTACATAGCGGAATTTCTCCCTTCTATAATGGTGCGGATTCAATAGATAAAGTAATTGAATCTAGAAATTTAAATTTTATTGGATGCACTTTAATGCTGTTATCTCATAAAATAGATTCAGGTCCAATTTTGGCTCATTATTTTACAGGTATCGAGGTCACAGACTCCCCTAATTCTCTGTTTTGTAAAACTATTCTTGGGGGTATAAAAATTTATACTGATTTTTTGTTATCCGAACAATCTATGAACCCAGCTTCTTTAAATTTAGTGAGTCAAAAAAAACCTATCCATTATTATCTTGGTTATGATCATACTTTACTGACAAATTTAGTAATAAAATATTTTTTTCGTCATCAAATGATCAATAAATTTATTCGTGATGAGATTAGTATTAAATACTTTGAAAAAAAGACTGATTTTAACGATCTTCTCAAGATAACTAACGTCATTTACTAATGTATTTCACATTAAGAAATTAATAGAAATGAAAATTTGTCATTTAGCTTTAACACATGATGTTTTACAAGACTCAAGAATTATGAGTCGTATGGCTTGTTCTGCTGCTGATGAAGGTCATCAAGTTACTATTATCTCTAGTGGCATCAATAATACAAAAATAGGCAATGTAATGATTAAAACAGTTTCAAAAAAAAACTTAAATAGAATTTTTTATCCATATCTTTGGGCGAGCTGTTTGTACGCTTCTTTAAAAGAAAAGGCAGATGTATATCATATCCATGAAGTTCCTTTAATGCTTTGCGGACTTATTCTTAAATTAATAGGTAAGTCAGTTGTGATTGATTTTCATGAGGATTTTGAGGCAGAACTTTTTGAAAAGCCTCATTTAAACAGATTTTTCATGTGGACATTCTATTTTCTTTATCAACCCTTTAAATGGATTTTAATTCCAATATATGACTTTATTATTCTTTCAGAAGAAGATTATAAAAAAAATTTTCACCATGTGAAAAGTAAAATTAATGTTGTTAAGAATCACCCAAGAGTCAAACAATTTAAATTCACTGAATCAACTTCTGAAGATGAGTTCAAATTGATTTATATTGGGGCAATAACTGAAGACCGTGGGTGCAGAAATTTAATTGAAGCTGTAAATGAAATTAAATTAAATAAGACAATGAATATTTCACTTACTTTGACTGGTAGAATTCCAGATAAAAGTTTTAAAGATTTTGTTGAGAAAGAACAATTTCAATCTTCTGGATTCATTAAATGGACTGGCCCGAGACCTTTTACAGAAATTCAAAGAGTCCTTACAAAATTCTCTTTAGGTTTTGCAGCTTTACACAATAATCCAAATTATAGGACAAGCTTACCAACGAAGATCCTAGAATATAATGCTGCCGGTTTAATGTGTATCGCTAGCGATCTTCCAATTACTCACAAATACGTTGTTCAGAACTTTAATGGACAAATAGTTAGGCCTAATAAAACTTCAGAAATTGCTAAATCAATAATTGATATTTATGAAAACAATAGATACAAACAAAAGTTAAAAATTAGAGATTGGGTTATGAAAGAATTTTCTTGGGAAAAAGAGTTTTCTATTTTGAAAGATGTATATTCAAAAGTTTATAAATAAAAAAACTTTACCTTTGATAAGCTATTAAATATCTCGGTACTTCTTAAAATTTAAAAAATTAAATAAATAAATGTGTGGAATTTTTGGTTACGTCTTAAAGGAATCTAATAAGGAAATTTTAAATAAAGCTAATATTTTCCAATCTCATCGTGGTCCCGACGGTTATGGTTATGAAATAATTAAAGTTGGGGATTACTATATTGGTCTTGCACATCAGCGTCTGAGTATTATTGACTTAAGTTCGAGTGGCTCACAACCAATGCAGTCTTATGCAGGAAAAAACTTATTATGTTTTAACGGTGAGATTTATAACTATAAAGAGTTAAGATTAGAAGAGAAAATAGTTTCATCTGCAGGAGATACAAGAGTTCTGGTTGAGCTTTTGTCAAGACATGGAACAAGTGCATGTGAAAAACTTAATGGAATGTGGGCTTTCGCATTTTTAGATCAAACTAAAGGAACTTTGACTCTATCTCGTGACCGTTTCGGTGAAAAACCTCTATATCTATTTTCTAACTCAGAAGGGATATATTTTGCTTCAGAGTTGAAAACTCTTTTAGAGCTAGTCCCAGGAAAATTTGACTTAAATTATCAAGTAATTGGGGAATTCTTAGTTCAGGGATTAACTGATTTTTCTCAAGCATCAATTTTAAAAGGAGTCTTTCAAATAGCTCCTGGTTCTAACTTAAGTATTGACTTATTTGATTCTCTAAATAGAAAGAGTGAAAATTATTGGGCCCCAAAAATAATTCAGAATAATCGTCCTTTGGATGACTCAATAGAAGAATTAATTAACTTATTTCAAGAATCAGTAAATCTAAGGTTAAGAAGTGATGTCCCAGTTGCGGTTCTTTTATCAGGGGGAATAGATTCGTCTGCGATTACTGCTTCAATGGAGAATATTCTTAGTCCAGAAAAGGTGAGAACTTTATCTGCAGTTAATGAAATAGGCATGGATGAAAAAGAGCATATTGATTCTGTAAATTACTATTTAGGCTCAAAGCCCACTCTGGTAAATGTAAATCCTGATGCTAATGAAGCTCTCAAGTTAATGGAGTTAGCAATTTTTCATAATGATATGCCTATTTCAGATTTTTCTAATGTTGCTCATCTTTCATTAATGAAGAAAGCTGCTTCAATGGGTGTGAAAGTTGTTTTATCTGGGCAAGGAGCAGATGAAATATTTTGCGGATATAAAAAATATGTAGGTTTTTACGCACAACAACTTTTGAGGGAAAAGAAATATTTAGAAGTTCAAAAAATGTTGATTAATTTTTTATTTAACAAAACTGTTATTAATCAATTTAAGCTTTCAGAAGCTAGAAGATACTTACCATTTTTAAATAGTGATTTAAATATTTTAGGTGAAAACATGTCTTGCTTTGCAAAAGTGCCTGTTGGACTTCAAGATAGTATGAAATTGTCAGATAGACAACTCTACGATTTAAAAAAAACAAGTGTCCCAGCCTTGACCCATTATGAAGATAGAATGTCAATGGCTAATGGAATAGAAATCAGACTGCCTTTTTTTGATCATAGATTGGTTGAATTTGCCTTAAATTTACCAGAATCATATAAACTTCAAAAGGGGTGGACAAAGTACATTTTAAGAAGAGCGGTAGATAAAAAATTACCCAACGAAGTATCCTGGAGAAAAGATAAGCAAGGATTTTTAAACCCCCAAGCTAATTGGTTAAAAAAAGAATGGAAGCCTATTGTTAAGGAGCACTTGTTTGAAGACTCAATAATAAGTGGTTCAGGCATAGTAAAAAAGGAGAATCTCGCCAAAACTTATGATTATTTTTGTCAAGATAAAGGAAACATTTGGTATAGGAGCATATTTGCACCTTTTTCTTTAGAAATTTGGCTTAGACGCAATATGGAAAAAATTAATTTATGATATTTATTTTTTCTTTTCTAAAGGAGATTTTCAATTAAGAACGTTTAAAAAAGCGCAGTAATGAGAAATAAAAAAATGATAAAGTTAATTTGGGTCTGCTAAATATGAATAATTACCTAACTGAAAATCTGAAGAAAACCTGGTCCGAATTAGGCTATGTAAGAATTCCTAACTTTATCGATTCAAACGATATTGATCTTCTTCAAAAAGAAATAAAAAAAAATATAAAGAATAGGTTTTTAAATCACTCTTTTACTCAACATACTCATAGATATGAAAGGTTAAGATTTAACAAAGAAAATTTATTAGAAGAATCATTACAAAATCCCCATGCTTATGTTTGGTCAAGAGAATTAAGATATGCTGTAGCTAAGATAATTTGTAATACAAAAATTACTGAATTAATTAATTTTTTATCGGGCGAAAATAAGGAAAGAGCTATTTGGCAATCAATGTATTTTGATAAATCTACAGGGACTCTTGGCCATCAAGATACATACTATTTAGATACAGTAGATGGAGGAGAGGTAAATGCAGTTTTATTTGCTTTGGAAGATTTTAAACCAGATTCAGGGCCATTTTACGTTATACCCAAGAGCCACATTTCTGGACCTATATACATAGAAAGAAAAACTGATTTAGATGAAAGATTTGACAACCATGACTTACACGCATCAATTCTTAAAGAATTTGAAGAAAAAAACTTTAAAAATGTGGTGCCCCAACTTCTAAATAAAGGCGAAATTTTGATATGGAATTCTTTTTTATTTCATGGCGCTTTAAACCCAAAGGATCCTAAACTTAGCAGAAAATCTTTAACCGCTCATTATTATCCCACTGATAAAGATTTAAAGGGATTTAAAACAAGACCTAATATAGCTTTTCCAAAAAATCTAAATTTACCCATTATGGGCTATCCTTCTGAATATCAAAATTTCAAAGAAAAAATTAAATTGATAATCAATATTATTAATCAGAGTATTTTTAAGAAAAATAAAATTGATATGGATATGAGAAGAGATTCATATAAGTAAAAAGGTTTTATAAAATTAAAAATATCTAACTTAAAGAAATTTAGCCTGCTTTATCAATGAAAATTTGGTCAAATCTAACAAAAATTTTTAAAGATGAAGTCCTTTAAAAAAATTTCATCAGTTCTGAGATCAGATTCATTTTCAAGTTTTATAAATGTAAGTTCTTCTTCACTAGCTGGATTGATAATTGCTTACTTTTCTTTAAATACTTTAGGGGCTGAAGCTTTTGGATTATGGGCTTTAGTGGTTACGCTTTTTAGTTTTGCTTTAATTGCAGAACAAGCTATAGGTCTTCCCATAATTAGGATGGTCAAAATTGGAAATAAGGCCAACAACTTTCATATTTTATTCTCTTCTTTATTGCCAATAATCCTTTTTTCTCTTTTAATTTTTGTTTCTTCTTTAGCAGTAAATCCATTTTTTTTTGGATAGGATTGAAAATACAATTCAAGGTACAAAAAATGCTTTTTTAATCTTACCTTTTTTGTCTTTTACTCTTTTTATTTCTCTCATCGCTACCATACTCTCTTCTTTTTTAATTGGATTTAAAAAACTCTATGTAACAAACTACATAAAATCTTTTTCTAGGTTAGTCCAGCTTTTGGTTCTACTAACGTTATTTAAATTAAATTTCTCTTTTTGGGCCTTGGTTCTCTCGCTATTAAGTTATTATTTTCTGACATTCTTTTTTTGTTTCATTTTAACTTTGAAGGATTTTGAAATTTCAGATACTTTAACCAATAAAAGTATATCTTCTGAATTATGGACTATTGGAACAAAACTCATAAGTGCAAGGATCTTTGGCTTATTTGGAGACCCATTTATAAAGTTTTCATTAGGAGCTTTAGTTGGTTTGCAATCGGTAGCATTCTTCGAAATTTGCTTAAAAATAACTGCTACTCTTTCTCAAATTCCAACACTCGTCTTTTCTGGAAAAGTTCCTTTATTTAAAGAACATATGGAAATGAAAAGCTCTTTTGTAAAAGTTAAAACTTTGTTTAAAAGTCTAGATTTCTATACTCTAATCTACACGCTTTTTTGTGGTTTGATCTCTTATATTTTTATCGAAACTGTTTTAGAGTTTTTTTTCAAAGAGAATTTCGATGTAGCAATCTTAATTGTTTTTTTCATACTCCTGATAACACTTTTATTTAATTGTTTTTTTTACATCGAGAAATTATTTTCTTATAACCCAAGGAGATGGAAATACTTCATTCTATGCATATTTCATTCAATCTCTAATTCTTTCAATGAGCATAATTGGAATTTATCTTTTTATAGATAATAGGACCATCCTTACATTGACTATTGCTTATTGTTTGTCACATATTTCATCATCTATACTCATTTTGGTTAGATATCAAAATTCACTTAAGACCTTAAAAGGTTCATAGATAAAAAGATTTCTAGCTAACTAAATGAAAATTATTTATATCCATCAATATTTTAATACTCCTGAAATGGGCGGCAGTACGCGGTCTTTTGAAATAGCTAAAAGACTTGTTGAAAAAGGTCATGAAGTGAATTTGATAACAACTCTTCAAAATAAAAAAAATACGGATAACAAAAAAAGATGGACAATGACAAATGAAAGTGGAATTAATGTTTTCTGGTTTCCTATAGAGTACTCGAATAAATTAAACTTTTACTTAAGAGTTATAGCTTTTTTTAAATTTGCATTTCATTCCTTTAAAAAAGGGCTTTCTCTTAGAGGAGATTTGATTTATGCAACAAGTACCCCTTTAACAATTATTATCCCAGGATTTTTACTTTCTTTTTTGAAAAACAAACCTTTAATATTAGAAGTAAGAGACCTTTGGCCAACTCTTCCTATAGCTATTGGAGCCTTAAAAAATCCTTTCAATATCTTTTTAGCAAAACTCTTAGAAAAATTTGCATATAAATTTTCAAAAAAAATAATAGCGTTATCTCCCGGAATCAAACAGGGCATTATCGATCAAGGAATTTCTAAAGAAAAAGTATTGGTAATTCCTAATAGTTGTGACTTAGAAAATTTCACTATAAAAAATCATTCTATCGAAAATATTAAATTTAGAAAAAAACACAATATATCTGAAAAAAATTTATTAATTACATATGCAGGTACTTTTGGAAAGATTAATAATATTTTCTATATGGTAGATATTGCCGAGAAACTGAAAAATAATCCGTTGATAACCTTTCTAGCAGTTGGAGACGGGGCAGATTTTGAAAAAGTAAAAAGATTAGTTGAAGAAAAAAAAATTCAAAAGAGCTTTAAAATCATAAAAACACTACCAAAAAAGAATATGCCCCAAGTATTATCTGCCTCTAATATAAGTTTAAGTATTTTTCTCCCTCTTAAAGAAATGGAATCCAATTCAGCAAATAAATTTTTCGATGGTTTAGCTTCAGGTAATATGATCCTTGTAAATTATGGAGGTTGGCAAGAAGATATTCTTATAAGAAATAATTCAGGAATGCGACTTCCTCAAAATATTGAAGATGCTGCAGAAATAGTTTCTCAACTAGAAAAAAATAGAAGCAAAGTAGCTGAATTTGGAACAAATGCCAAAAGACTAGCAGTTATAGAATTTGATAGATGTAAACTTACTGATAAATTAGAAAGAATAATTATAAACGTATCTAAAGATGAATAAAGATATTAATAATCTTGCAAAAAAAGTAATTTCTTTTTCTCATCAATTATATGAAGAGAATCCAATTCCTTTGCACAGACCAGTTTTTGAAGGAAATGAAAAAGTTTTTTTGGCCGAATGTATTGATACAAATTTTGTTTCTTCGGTGGGAAAAAGAGTAGATGAATTTGAAGAAAAAATTGCATCTTTTACAGGTTCAAAATATGCAGTTGCTACTGTAAATGGAACATCGGCTTTACATATAGCGCTTATGCTTCTTGGCGTTAAAGAAAAAACAGAAGTTATTACCCAATCTTTAACTTTTGTGGCTACATGTAATTCAATAAGTTACTTAAATGCGGTACCAACATTTGTAGATGTTGATAAAGATACGATGGGAATGAGTCCAAGTGCTTTAGAACTTTTTTTAAAACAAAATACGACATTAAAAAAAGGAGTTCTTTTTAATAAAAAATCAAATAGAAAAATTTCTGCTTGCTTACCAATGCATTCATATGGATATCCTTGCAGAATCAAGGAGATCAAAAAGATATGTAAAGACTGGGGCATACCTTTGCTAGAAGATTGTGCAGAGTCTATAGGAAGTTTTATTGATAAAAAACATTCTGGCAACTTTGGTGTTGCAGGAACTTTAAGTTTTAATGGAAATAAATTGATTACAACGGGTGGAGGAGGAATGATTATTACTAATAATAAGAAATTGGCCTGCGCCGCAAAGCATATGACTACCACTGCTAAAGTTCCTCATCCATATAATTTTATTCACAATAAAATTGGATATAACTACAGACTTCCTAACATAAACGCTGCTTTGGGATGTGCTCAAATAGAAAAAATTGAGTTTTTTTTGAGTCAAAAAAGAGTTCTTAACAATTCATGGAAGAAAGCCTTAGAAGATTTTAATCTAAACTTTCTTGAGTCTCTTGAAAATTGTACTAGTAATAATTGGCTGAATACGATTGTATTAGATTCAAGAAAAGATAGAGATCAATTCTTAAATTTAACAAACAAAAATGGCGTAATGACTCGCCCAACTTGGGAGTTAATGTCAAATTTAACAATGTATAAAAATTGCCCAAAAGATAGTTTATCTAATTCAAAGTATTTGAGAGATAGGGTGGTTAATCTGCCTTCAAGCGTCCCTCACAAAATACTTAGTTCAAATTCTATTTGATTATGAATTTAAATTTAATAGGAAGAAAAAAACTTTTTTTTGAAAAAGAAATTACAGAGCTTGATAAAGAGCTAAATGAAATTATCAAGGAAAGTTCTTTTTTAATAATTGGTGGAGCAGGATCTATCGGTCAATCAGTAGTGAAAGAAATCTTTAAAAGATCGCCAAAGATTCTTCACGTGGTCGATATAAGTGAGAACAATTTAGTGGAGCTCGTTAGAGATTTAAGAAGTAGCATCGGTTACATTCCTGGAGAATTTAAAACCTATGCGCTCGCTTTAGGCTCTGTGGAGTTTGAAATGTTTCTTTTGAATAATAGTTATGATCATGTTTTCAATCTCTCTGCTTTAAAGCATGTCAGGAGTGAAAAGGATCCCTTTACACTTTTAAGAATGATTAGAGTAAATATTTTAAATTCAATTAACTTAATTGATTTACTACAAAACAGAGTAAAGAAGTTTTTTAGCGTATCAACTGATAAAGCTTCAAATCCAGTAAATATGATGGGTGCATCAAAAAAGATTATGGAGTTATTCATGATGGATAAAAGTAATCAGTGCCCTCTTTCTAGTGCAAGATTTGCAAATGTTGCTTTTTCAGATGGTTCTTTGTTGCATGGCTTTACCCAAAGATTTAAAAAGCAACAGCCTATATCAGCTCCAGATGATATAAAAAGATTTTTTATAAATAGCCAAGAATCTGGAGAATTATGTTTACTATCATCTATTTTTGGTAAAAATAGAGAAATTTTTTTTCCTAAAATGAATATTGAAGATCATGCAATGAAATTTACTGAAATTGCTATAAATTTTTTAGAAGAAGAAGGATACGAACCTTTTTTATGTGAATCTGAAGAGGAAGCAAGAAAACGATGTAAAGAATTGATAAAAAAATCTAAGTGGCCTTGTTACTTTTTTTCAAGTGACACAACAGGAGAGAAACCATATGAAGAATTTTATACAGAAAACGAAAAATTAGATTTGAATAGATTTTCAAATATAGGCGTTGTTAAAAATGAATATAAAAAAAATTCTAATTTAGAAATTTTCTTGAACGAGTTAAAAAAAATTACTAACTCTACAAATATTTCTAAAAAAGAATTGGTTGAATTATTTAAATTTTTATTGCCACAATTTGAACACATAGAAAAAAACAAAAACTTAGATGACAGAATGTGATGATAAGGTTATTTGATATTTTTTTTTCTGGCATAGCCCTTTTAATATTGAGTCCAATATTTTTAGTTCTGATATTAGTCCTTAAATTTTCTGGAGAGGGAAAAATATTTTTTTTACAAGAAAGAGTTGGAAAGAGTGGAACTTATTTTAAGTTATTTAAGTTTGTAACTATGATTGAGAATAGTTCCAACCTTGGAACCGGAACTATAACTATAGAAAACGATCCTAGAATTTTGCCTTTAGGACACTTTTTAAGAAAAACAAAATTAAATGAATTGCCACAGCTATTAAATGTTTTTTTAGGAGATATGAGCGTTATTGGACCAAGACCTCAAACTAAAAGATGTTTTAATGCATTTCCTGAAGTTTCCAAAGCAGCTATAAAAAAAGTAAAACCCGGCCTTTCTGGAATTGGATCAATTTTTTTTAGAAATGAAGAATCTATGTATCCAGATGATTGTGATTATGATGATTTTTATAACCAAAAAATAATGGTTTATAAAGGAAGGCTTGAAGAATGGTATGTTTCAAATAATAATCTTTTTAATTACTTTGTATTTATTTTTACGACTTTAAAGGTGTTTTTATTTCCTAAAATAAAGTTCATTTGGATAATACATAAGGATTTACCCTTGCCCCCTAAAGAGCTGGAGAAATGGTTTGAATAATCAGGATTATTACTATCAATTAGCAGTACTTCATCAAGAAAATTTAGAGCAAAGTTTTTTAAGTAGCTTAGGAATTAATTTTTTAAGTCTCCTTTATAAAGAGATTGATGAAGACAAAGAAAGCGTTGTAATTTCTGAAAGAAAAGATAATCAAGTCATTGCATTCGTTTCTGGAACAGACGGAATTGGAAGAATATATAAGAACCTTTTATTAAGACCTCACTTACTAATTTATACTTTAAAATCTGTTTTCAAGTCTCCTTCTAAAATGCATAAAGTATTAGAATTGTTACTTAATAGTTTTTTAAAAAATAAAACTACGAATTTACCAAATCATGAGCTTCTTTCGATCGTTGTTAATCCAGCTTTTCAAGGAGAGGGATGCGCTGAAATTTTATTTAACAGGCTTTGCGATTATTTCAAAAAAAAGAATGTGAAAAGCTTTAAAATTATTGTGGGTGGAAATTTAACTAGAGCAAATGCTTTTTATAAAAAAATGGGGGCTATGAGCATCAAGACTATTCAGGTACATAAAGGCGTTGATTCAACTATTTATATTAAACAAATTTAAAAAACTGATTTTAGAAATTGATATTGGATAATTTAGAGAGTAATTACTAATCGACTATGGCTAAATTAAAGAAAGTAATAATTCCAATTGCTGGCTTGGGAACAAGAATGTTGCCTGTTACAAAAGCAATTCCAAAGGAAATGCTTCCTTTAGCAGGAGCGCCTTTAATTCAACATATAGTTAAAGAGGCTATTAATTCAGGGTTATCTGAAATAATTTTTGTGACCAATCCAAGCAAAGCATCGGTCAAAAAACATTTTAGAGACGATATTAAATTAGAAAATGTATTAAACCAAAAAATAAATAAAACTTTATTGAAAGAAATTAAGAAAATTTCAAAGTTAAATTCTAAAATTACTTTTATAAATCAAAATAAACCCAAAGGTCTTGGCCATGCCATTTTGACTGCTAAGTCTTTGTTAGCAAATGAACCTTTTGCAGTAATTCTTCCTGATATGATTATAGATCCTATTAAAAAAATGAATAATCTAAAATTAATGAAAAAAAATTTTGAGCAATCCGGAGAGTCTTCAATATTACTTGCAAAAGCGAAAAAATCTCAGCTTAAAAATTATGGAATTGCAAAGCTGAAGAAAAGAAATACTAAGGATAAATTTTTTCCTATAGTCGACGTAATAGAAAAACCTAGTACTGAGAAAGCTCCTTCTAACCTTTTTGTAGCTGGCAGATATATTTTTGATAATGAAATATTAAATTTTCTTGCTAATGAAAAACCTGATACCAGTGGAGAAATCCAATTAACCGGAGCTATTTCAAATTTTCTAAATTCGTCAAATATAATAAACGGCTTACTTCTTGATGGAGATATTTATGATTGTGGAAATAAATTAGGATATTCAATTGCAAATTTGGCATTTTCTTTTAAAGATACAGATATCAAAAAAGAAGTTTTAAAATTCACCAAAAAATATTTTGCTAAGTAAGCTTAAAAATCTCCTTTTAAAAAAAAATCCTATAATTTTCGTAGATTCTGAGACTAAGTTTGATGAAACTCTTAGTGAATTATCTTTAGAAAAAATCATAGGAATTGATACTGAATTTGATTGGCGAAATACTTATTATCCAAACCTTTCTTTGATACAAATATCTACAATAAAGAAAATTTTCTTGTTAGATTGTTTAAAGTTGAACTCTTTGTTCAAGCTCACGGCTATTTTCGAAAACGAAGATATAGTGAAAGTTTTTCATGCCGTCAGAAGCGACATAACTGTATTGTCTTGCACTAATAATTTAAGAGTTATAAATTGTTTTGATATCCAGGTTGCAGAAAAATTTCTCTCTAAAGATGATCTAAAAAGTTATGCAAAAATCGTTTTGAAATATTTAAGTCTCAAAATTGATAAATCAGAAACTAATTCAAATTGGATGAGAAGACCATTTACAAAAAACCAAATAAATTATGCAGCCAATGATGTTAGATTCCTTATTAAAATATATAAGAAACAAAAAAAGATTCTTGAAAAAAAGAATGCTTATTTTACTGTTAGAGATTTAACAAAAAAAGAAGTTAGTTTAGGTTCGCAAAAATTATATATTTCAAGATTAAGAAAATTTAAATCTCGTAAAAAAATTGAAAAAGATTTATTCATGTGGCGAGAAAATATGGCCATGGAAAGAAATGTCCCTCCGTCTTATATATTTAAAGATAAATACTTAAAAAAAATTTTGAAGGTATATGAAGAAAATTTTTCAAAAGAGTCTATTTATGAAATATTAAAGAATGAAAAGATTGCTAATAACTTAATAGAGAGTCTTAAGTAATGTTATTTTTCTGGATCTTATATTTTGTTTTTTCTTTTTTGATATCCTTTGCTATTTATAAGCTTTTCTTCCACCGAAGGTTAGGATTTGTATCCTCTATAATATCGTTTGGGCTATTATCTGGCGTATGGTTCATTTATCCAGGGAGTCAGGAATTGGCTCCTATTGTTTCAATACTTTTTTTAGAGAATACAATTATTGAAAGTAATGGATATTTAAGATTATTAAGGCCTTTTTTAATTTCTCTTTTTGTAGGATTATCTTTTGGACTGATATTTATTTTTTTTAAAAAGAAACTAAGTATTAGAAAGAGAGAAGATTGAAAACTTCCAATAATTAATTTTATCTTTTTTATAAAAAGACTCTCTATCTAAGATATCAATATTTTGATTTAGTCTCTTAGAAAATGGAACTTCTTCTGTATATATTTTTTGATAAGATTTAGGATAATACTTTTCGAAAGCTGCGAAAATTGATTTCTCATCCGAAAAAGAAGTCGTGCAAATAACTAATTCACCATTCTCTTTTAAAAACTCCTTTGAATTAGCTATTACATCCAATATCAAATTTGCTCCAGAATTGTCGGCTTTAGGTACCTCTTCAGGAAACCAGCCAGTTAGTCGGGCTACTTCTTCCTTAACTCCGGATACATCGCAACATATAAGATCATATTTTTTTGAAACATTTTGAAATAAATTAGATTCAAAGACATTAACTTCTATCTTATTCAGACCAGCATTTTTTTTTGCAAATTTTAAATGTTCATCATAAATATCTATAGCATCAACGCTTGTTGCTCCATTTTTAGCAAAGTAAATCGCCAGAGGGCCTATTCCACAACCTAAATCCAAAATATTTTTATCTTTAAAGTTAGTATTTAAAGCACATTTTTCGCTTAACAAAGTCGGTCTAAAAACTTTCTCATTGTATTCAAGCTCAATATTTAAAAAATTTATTTTATTCATCAGAAATTAATTACTTTTGGTGGAGGATTTTCAATATCTACAATACCTATTTGATTTTTTCCTTTTAAAAATCCCGCACATTCTCCGGGATTAAAAATTATTGTTTCACTGATTATTTCATTTCTATAACGATGAGTATGACCATGAAATATAAAGTCGGAGCGATTCAGTAAATTATTATTTATCAACTCAGGATGATGAATAACTGAGATTTTTTTGTTATTTAATTCAAATGAATAGGGTTCATCGTGCATGTCACATTTAAAATCTTTCGAAGCTTCTAATAGATCATTTTTTTCTTCAATATCATTATTTCCGAAAACTCCTAACAACTTACAATTTAGCTTTTCAAAAGCTTTTAAAGATTTTGGGAGAGTTATGTCACCGGTATGAATAACTAAATCCACTTTTTTGTCATTAAAAATTTCGCATATTTTAGAGATATTCTTTAGATTGTTATGAGTATCCCCAACAATTCCAACTATCAATTAGGAAGTTTTTTCAAGAATATGAATGCCGCAAGCAGTTCCGAGACCAATGACATGAGTCATTCCTATCTTTGCACCTTCCACTTGTCTTTTTCCAGCTTCGCCTCTCAAATGCGTACAAATTTCATAAATGTTTGCAATCCCAGTAGCTCCTAAGGGATGACCTTTAGAAAGTAGTCCTCCAGAAACATTTACTGGAACTTTACCACCTAATTCAACGTGACCCTCATCAATCATTTTGCCAGCTTCGCCATCTTTGCAAAGACCAAGATTTTCATAATGCAACATTTCTGCCGTTGCAAAGCAATCATGTAATTCTACAAGGTTTACATCCTCTGGACCTATTCCGGCCTGTTCATATGCATCTTTAGCAGCCAATCTAGTGCAAGCATTAACGTCTGGCATGACTAGATCTCTATCGGTATAAGGATCACTTGCCATAGCCGAAGCTCTTACTTTAACTGCTCTAGCCATTCCAAGCTCTCTTGCTTTCTTTTCTGAAACCAAAACAGCCGCCGCAGAGCCATCAACGTTAACTGAGCACATTAGCTTAGTATTAGGGTAAGAAATCATTTCAGCATTCATGACGTCATCCAAAGGAGTCTCAATTTGGTACATCGCCTTAGGATTCATTGTTGAATGATAATGATTTTTGACTGAAATTTTTGCAAACTGCTCGAAAGTAGTTCCATATTCTTTGGCATGTTCCATTCCTGCTTCAGCAAATACGCATGGCATTGTACCGGAACCTAAAAGACCTTCCTTAGGAATTCCATCACCTGTTCCAGCGCCACCAAGTAAACCTTTGCCCATTTGTTCTACCCCAACAGCTAAGACGACATCATACATGCCAGCTTTGATAGACATCCAAGCTTCTCTAAAAG